>Ga0209536_100003292_pt1 | contig 26015 bp, 21 predicted proteins | sample DeeMarSeWOR28_12_FD_187461 | JGI IMG/M metagenome (GOLD analysis project Ga0209536, IMG submission 187461) | Marine sediment microbial communities from White Oak River estuary, North Carolina - WOR-2-8_12 (SPAdes) (version 2) | ecosystem: Environmental > Aquatic > Marine > Intertidal zone >...
AGCCGACGAAGCTAGCGAGCACGAACACGTAGATGCCAATGAGAAGAGGTCCCAGAGTCACGGTCGCGTTCCTTTCCTAGAGGGCCTCGGCGGTCGGTCGGTGCCGGACTTCGCCGTTGTGGGTGAGTAGGGCGCCAGCGAGGATCTCGTCCTCGAGATCCAAGACGATCTCTCCGTCCTTCAGCAGGCTGAGCAGAAGGGCTTGGATGTTTCTCGCGTAGAGCAGGCTCGCGTCGGCGGGCGTGGCCGCTGGCATGTTGGGGTGGCCGATGATGGTCACGCCATCGACGACGACCATGTCGCCGCTCTTGCTGAGCTCGCAATTGCCGCCTTGCTCGACGGCGAGGTCCACGATGACGGCGCCTTCCCGCATGTCCGCGACCATGTCTTTGGTGATCAGCTTTGGCGCCGGGCGGCCGGGGACGAGGGCCGTCGTGATGACGGCGTCGGCTGCCACGACCTTCTCGCGAACGATCTTTTGCTGCGCCGCGAGCTGTTCGGGCGTTAGCTCGCGTGCGTAGCCGCCTTCACCCTCACCGCTCTCGTCCATCGGAAAATCGATGAAGCGGCCGCCGAGCGATTCGACCTGCTCTTTCACCGCCGGTCGGATGTCGGAGACCTCGACCACGGCGCCGAGGCGTTTTGCGGTCGCGATGGCCTGTAGGCCGGCGACACCGGCCCCCATGATGACGATCCTGGCCGGCTGGATCGTGCCCGCAGCCGTCATCAGCAGCGGGAAGTACTTGTCTAGATACGTGGCTGCCATCAGCACCGCTTGGTAGCCCGCGATCGAGGCCTGCGAGCTGAGCGCATCCATCGACTGCGCGCGGCTGATGCGCGGGATGAGCTCCATCGCGATGGTGCTTACTTTGCGGTCCCGAAGGATGCGCACCGAATCGAGGTTCTTGTGCTGCGACATGAAGCCGATAAGGATGGCGCCCTCCTTGATCTTCGACGCTTCCTCAGGCGTGATCGGGTAGACCCGAAAGACGATGTCGGCTGACCCCCAGGCCGCCTCGGCATCCGCGCCCGCCACGATCTTGGCGCCCGCGTTGCGGTAGTGCTCATCGGTGAAGTGGGCGTGACGGCCCGCTCCGCTCTCTACGACGACCTCGAAGCCTTCCTTGACGTAGCGCTTCGTGGTTTCTGGTGTGCAGGCTACCCGAGTTTCGCCTTCGGCGATTTCCTTGGGCACGAAAACCTGAGGCATGCCTTCCTCCTGCGCGGGCACTGCTGGAGGCAAACCCGATTGAAACAGTCAACAACCGGACCGCCGCGCCGGGTGTTGTTAGTTGCGATTTGGGCTCATGTCCAGCCCACGGCAAAAAACCCGAGGCGCACCTTTTGCGTTTTGGCCTGGGCTGCTAGATCCGGCCCGCCGACGCAGGAGGAGATGAGCATGGGGAATCCCGCGCAGCTCGACGAGCTCGCCATCAAGACGATTCGAGGCCTGAGCATGGACGCCGTCCAGGCGGCCAATTCGGGCCACCCCGGGACCCCGATGGCGCTCGCCCCGCTGGGCTGGGCGCTCTTCTCCAAGCTCCGCCGGCACGACCCAGCCCATCCGGACTGGCCCGACCGCGACCGCTTCGTGCTCTCCTGCGGGCACGCGTCCATGCTGCAGTACTCGTTGCTGCACTTGAGCGGCTATGCCGTGTCGCTGGACGACATCCGGAGCTTCCGACAATGGGGCAGCAACACGCCCGGTCACCCCGAGAGCCACGTCACACCCGGCGTCGAGACGACGACGGGCCCGCTCGGACAGGGCATCGGCAACGGCGTGGGCATGGCCATGGCGGAACGGCACCTCGCGGCACGCTTCAACAAACCTGGCTACGATCTGTTCGACCATCGCACCTGGGTCATCGCGTCCGACGGCGACATCATGGAGGGCGTGGCCGCCGAAGCGGCATCGATTGCGGGCCATCTGCAGCTCGGCAAACTCATCGTCTTTTGGGACGACAATCAGATCACGATCGACGGCCGCACCGACCTGACTTTCAGCGAGGACGTCCTGGCACGCTTTGCGTCGTATGGTTGGCACACCGAGAGCGTGGACGACGGCGAGGATACCGCCGCGTTGGTCGCCGCCGCGGAAGCCGCTACGCGCGATGCTCGGCCGAGCTTCATTCGCGTTCGCACGATCATCGGACGGCCTTCGCCGAACAAGCAGGACACCTCGGGCGCCCATGGCGCGCCCCTCGGTGAAGACGAGATCATCGCGACGAAACAGGTCATGGAGTGGCCAACCGAGCCGTTCTTCGTCCCGGACGAGCTGGCCTCCGCCGCCGAGCAGGTTCGGGCCCGCGGCGCTGAAGCCCACCAGATCTGGGCTCGACGCCTCGCGGACTACCGAAGGAACTTCCCCGAAGCCGCGGCCGAGCTCGACGGGGCACTGACGGGTGAGCTACCGAACGGCTGGGACGCCGATCTGCCGGTTTTCGAGGCGGATCCCAAAGGGCTCGCAACCCGCAAGGCGAGCGGCGCGGTGCTCAACGCGCTGGCGTCGAAGCTTGGTGGACTCGTCGGTGGATCCGCGGACCTCGCGGGCTCGAACAACAGCCACATGAAGGGGTTCGCGAGCTTCTTGCCAGGCGCCGACGGCGTGCCCCGCAACATGGACTGGGGCATTCGCGAGCACGGCATGGGCGCTGCGATGAACGGCATGGCACTGCACGGTGGAGTCATCCCATACGGCGCGACGTTCCTGGTGTTCAGCGACTATATGCGTCCAGCCATTCGCCTTGCGTCGTTGATGAAGCTCCAGACCCGCTACATCTTCACGCACGATAGTATCGGCCTCGGCGAAGACGGCCCCACGCATCAGCCCGTGGAGCATTTGGCGGCGTTACGCGCCATCCCGGGTCTGGCCCTGTTCAGGCCTGCCGACGCCAACGAGGTGCGTGAGTGCTGGAGAGCCGTAATCGAGTGGGATGGGCCGGCGGCACTCGCCCTGACGCGACAGAACGTTCCGGTGTTGGATCGCGATGCTCTCGGGAGCGCGCAGAAGGCGGTCCGGGGCGCGTACACGCTGCGCGAAGCTGGAGGCGGCGGCCCCGACGTGATCCTCGTCGCCACGGGCAGTGAGGTATCACTGGCTCTCGAGGCCGCGGCCGTCCTCGAAGATGAAGGCAGCTCCGTGCGCGTCGTCAGCATGCCCTGCTGGGAGCTGTTCGAGAAGCAAGATGCGGCGTATCGTCGCGAAGTGCTGCCTTCCGGGGTCCCCAAGGTCGTGATCGAGGCTGGCATTCGTCAGGGCTGGGACCGTTGGGTCGGCAACGACGCAGCGTTCATCACGCTGGACCGGTTCGGTGCTTCGGCGCCCTATCCGGTGCTGTACGAGAAGTTCGGGATTACCGTGGAACGGGCGGTCGCGGAGGCGCAGCGCCTGCTGTCGTGATCAGCTGACCGCAGCGATAGCTGCGTCGTAGTCGGGCTCCTGCGCAATGTCGGGAACCAGCTCCGCATGCACCACCTTGTCGTTTTCATCGAGCACGACGATGGCCCGGGCCGAGACGCCCTTTAGCGGACCGTCGACGAGCTCGACTCCGTAATCCTCGAGGAAGCTCCCTCGAAACGTCGACACCGGGACCACGCCCTCGATACCCTCGGCCGAGCAGAAACGCTTCTGTGCAAAAGGGAGATCCGCGCTAACCATTAGGACGACCACGCCCTCGAGCCCGGCCGCCCGCTCGTTGAACGTGCGCGTCGCAGCCTGGCAAACCGGCGTGTCGTAGCTGGGATTGATCGAGAGGATCTTCTTCTTGCCGGCGAAGCTTTTGAGCGTCTTGTCGCTCATGTCCGTTGCGACCAACAGGAAGTCGGGGGCGGTGCTGCCGACTGCGGGCAGGTCGCCATTGGTTTGAATCGGAGTCCCTTTGAGAGCGGTGGTAGCCATGCCGGGAGTTATAGGGATCTCCACGGGAATTCCAAGCGGTTGCCGACGAAAAAGAAATTCATTATCAGTAGTCGGTGACAGCTAGCCTCGCAGATCTCCGCCCGGGCCAAGCGGCCAAAATCCTGGCGATCCACTGCGATCGGCGCATGTCACGGCGGCTCATGGAGATGGGGCTCCTCCCAGGGACGGAGGTGCGGATCGTCCGCGTTGCGCCGCTCGGCGACCCTCTCGAGCTCCGACTGCGGGACTACTCGCTTTCGGTTCGCAGGAACGAGGCCGCCAAGATCACGGTGCGACCCGAGGAGCGGACGTGACGGACCTGTCCACCGTCCCGCAGGTTCTGATCGCGGGTAATCCCAACTGCGGCAAGAGCACCCTCTTCAACGCGATGTCCGGCGGTTCTGCGCACGTTGGCAACTACCCGGGTGTGACCGTCGACCGCACCAGTGCGGCCTTTGCTCTTGGTTCTCGACAAGTCGAGCTCGTCGACGTGCCTGGTATGTACAGCCTCACCGCGGGCTCGCCGGAGGAGCAGCTTGCCGTCAACGCGCTCATCGAGCCCCGCACGCGGGCTGTGGTGTGCGTGGTGGATGCGACCACCTTGCAACGCGGCCTCTACCTCGCGTTGCAGCTCATCGAAACCGGCGTGCCGGTGGTGGTGGCGTTGAACATGATGGACGCCGCCGAGAAGCTCGGCCTCCGCATCGACACGGAACGACTTTCATCGCTGCTCGGCGCTCCCACGGTTCCGGTCGTCGCCACCAAGCGCAAGGGCTTGGACGCGCTACGGGACACACTCGAGAAGGTTCTCACGTCTCAGAGCGATGCTCGGCTGCCCACCATCGACTACGGGGCTGCCCTCGAGGCCGACATCGCGGAGTTGCTGCCGGTGATCGAGGGTTGGCGTCCAGGGTCCGGGGCTCACGAGCTTCGCGCATTTGCATTGTGGACGATGCTGTCGATCGGGGATGACAGCCTGGTCGGCGTTCCGCAGGACGTTCGACGGGCGACCGAGCGTCTTCGCCGGCGCGCGGTCGAGCAGGGTCGGAATCCCGACTTCGAAATCGTGGGGGCACGCTACGCATGGCTCGATCGGACGGTCGCCGAGGCGTGCTCGGTTCGGGTTCCGGAGGTGCCGCTCAGCGAGCGCATCGACCGGGTTCTGACCCACCCCGTCGCCGGAGTCCTGGTCTTCGCCGCCGTCATGTTCGGGATTTTCGAGGCACTTTTCGCCGGTGCGGAACCCTTCATGGGGGCGATCGAGGGGCTGACTGCCTTCCTTCAGGCGCAGGCGTCCAAGGTGTTGCCCGAGGGCGTTCTCCATGATCTGGTGGTCGAGGGCATCATCGCGGGGGTCGGCAACGTGATCGTTTTCGCGCCTCAGATCCTGATGCTCTTCCTCTTCATCGGGTTTCTGGAGGACTCGGGCTACCTGGCGCGGGTCGCATTCGTGATCGATCGCCCGATGAAGAGTGTGGGCCTTCACGGCAAAGCGTTCGTGCCACTTCTCTCTGGGTTCGCCTGCGCCGTGCCTGCGGTGATGGCGACGCGTACGATCGAGCGGCGGCGCGATCGCTTGGTGACCATGCTCGCGCTCCCTCTGATGTCGTGCAGCGCGCGTCTCCCCGTATTCATTCTCGTGGTCGGCACCGTCTTTGCGGGCGAATCGGTGGGTTGGTTCAGTGCCGGAGCCGTGGCGCTGTTTTCCATGTACAGCTTGTCGGTGTTCGTCACACTGGCGGCTGCGGCTGTGATCCGGAGAACGGTGCTCCCCGGCCCCACACCTGCATTCGTGCTGGAGATGCCGCCATACCGCTGGCCCTCCGCGCGCATTTTGTGGATCAACGCTTGGCGCCGCCTGCGCATTTTCCTCGTGGACGCGGGCACGATCATCTTGGCGATGACGATTATCCTCTGGGCGTTCCTCTCGTTTCCGAAGTCCGACGAGCTGAGCGCGCAGCACCGCCTCGAGCGAGAGCGGATCGAGAGGCTGGCGCTTCCAGAGGCGCAGCGCGAGGAGGCTCTTCGTGTTCTCGACCGCCAGGAGGCGCGCGCTCAGCTCGAGCAAAGCCTCGGCGGCCGATTTGGTCATGCCATCGAGCCGGCCCTCCGGCCGATCGGCTTCGATTGGCAGATCGGGGTCGGCATCATCGGCGCCTTCGCGGCCCGCGAGGTGTTCGTCTCCACTCTCGGGGTGGTGTTCGGCATCGGAGAAGCAGACGAGGAGGCCAAGCCGCTCCGCCAAGCGCTCCGGGATGCGCGGCATGCGGACGGAACCCCCGTGATGACCCCATTGAGCGGGGTTTCCTTGATGATCTTCTTCTTGCTCGCCTGTCAGTGCATGAGCACCATCGCGGTCGTGAAGAAGGAGTCCGGCTCTTGGAAATGGCCGGTATTTCTGTTTTCCTACATGACCGTGCTCGCCTACGTGGCCTCTTTCGTCGTCTATCAGGGCGGTCGACTTCTCGGGTACGGGTAAAGCGAACACATGCCGTGGCAGGAAATCATGGCAGGCTCGATCGTCCTCGCGGCAGGTGCGTATGTCGTCTGGCGTCTGGGCAGCCGTCGGCCGGAGCCTCCCTCCGAGGGTCCGGACGTGCCCGTGTCTCGCTTGACGCGGAAGGGTCGTAACCCCAAGTCGTGCGGGCATTGAGCCGAGTGATTAGAGTGAGTTGAACATGGGTCGCAGCGCCACCATCGAAGGACTCCGCAAGTTTCGTAAGAAGCTGCTGCGCGAGCGCGACCCGTGGCACGACGCATCGAGGCGTTTTCGAATTCGACGCTTCGCCGGGCCGGAGTGCTTCATGGAGCATCTGGCGGGCTTGCGGGTAGCGCATCTGACCGATCTTCACGTCGGTCGTGTCACGCCGATGGCCGTGCAATACGACGCGGTCGCGATGACGAATGCAGGCGAGCCCGACGTCGTCGTCATCACGGGCGACTTCGTTTGTCACAGCCAGGTGTACCTGGACGATCTCACCGACGTCATTAGCAAGATCGACGCCCCGGTGTTCGCGTCTCTCGGCAATCATGATCACTGGGCGGGTGCCGAGCCGGTGCGAAAGGCTCTGAAGAAGGGCGGCGCCGAGGTTCTCGACAACGCGAATACCATTCTCGAGGTCGGCCACCAGCGTCTTCAGCTCGTCGGTTTGGACGACGCGTACACCGGTCACGCCGACCAACGCAACGCATTGAAAGGTCTGCGCTCGGACCTACCCGCGATCGCGCTTTCGCACATCGGCGAGGAGGCCGATGCATTGTGGCAGGCTGGGGTTCCCCTCGTGTTCTCGGGGCACACCCACGCCGGGCAGATCACCGTCGCCCGGCTTCACGAGCTCTCCGTCGGCAAGCTCGCGGGGCACAAGTACGTGCACGGCCTCTATGGCTCTCGCGGCGCGGACGATCCCAGGGGCGCGGTCTACGTGGGCGCGGGGGTCGGAGCCGCGATCGTCCCCCTCCGCCTCGGCGAGCGGGCCAAGCGCGAGGTCGCCTTCTTCGAGCTGGGCGAGCAGCCAGGCGCCTTCGACGAGCACCACGGTGAGCAGGCCGCCCATCCGGGCCGCAAGCCGTCCGCGAAAAAGAAGGAACGGCGCGCCCAAGCCGTACGTCGCAAGCAGGAAAAGCGCGAGCGCCGTAACGGAAATGGCGCAGCCAACGGGCCGAGCTGAATCGCTCCCGGCGAGCAGTCTCGAGCCCTGTCTAGACTGCGGTGAGAAAATGCTCCGCTTCGAGCGCGGCCATGCAGCCGGTACCCGCAGCGGTGATCGCTTGGCGCCACTTCTTGTCTTGGACGTCACCGGCCGCGAACACGCCTGGGATGTTGGTCTGGGTCGAATCAGGCTTCGTGATGATGTAGCCCTGCTCGTCGGTGTCGATCTGACCGTCGAGGAACGCGGTGTTGGGCGTGTGGCCGATCGCGAAAAATAGGCCGGCCGCGGGGAGGTCGCGCTCCTCGCCGGTCTTGAGGTCCTTCACGCGGACTGCTTCGAGGAAGTCCTTGCCCTTGGCCTCTGTCACGACCTGCGACCAGAGCATCTCGATCTTCGGGTTGTTGAGCGCGCGCTGCTGCATGATCTTCGAGGCGCGAAGCTCGTCGCGCCGGTGGACGATGTAGACGGTCGAGCCGTACTTGGTCAGGAATGAAGCTTCCTCAACTGCCGAGTCGCCGCCTCCGATGACGACGAGGGGCTGATTGCGGAACGCGGGGAGGGCGCCGTCACAGACCGCGCACGCCGAGATTCCACGTTGCCAGAGCTCGCCATCGTTCGCGCCCGGAATGTCGAGTCGCTTGGCTGTCGCGCCGGTCGCGATGATGACCGCGTCGGCCGATCCTTCCTGCGCATCGGCCTTGAACTTGAACGGCCGGCTCGACAGGTCGATCTCGTTGATCGTTTCGGTGTGGATGGTCGTCCCGAAGCGCTCGGATTGCGCCCGGAGGCGTTCCATGAGCTCGGGACCCATGATCCCCTCCGGGAAGCCGGGGAAGTTCTCCACGTCCGTCGTGGTGGTGAGCTGACCGCCGGCCGCAACCCCACCCGCCATGAAGCCCTCGAACAGGACGGGCTTGAGCTCGGCGCGCGCGGCATAAATCGCTGCAGTATGGGCGGCAGGTCCACTGCCGATGATCAAGAGTCGATGGCTCATGGCACTCCTTTGTCGGCCCGGGTTATGCATACCCGTTGCGGGGTGTGCAAGCCCCTTAGCCGATCATCTCGGACACGCGCGCCCCGATCGCAAGAGCAGCCGTGAGTCCGGGGGACTCGATGCCGATCAGGTGTACGACCCCTGGCTGCGACGCCGGCTGCTCGAGCACGAAGTCGGCAAAACCACCTTCCGGTCCGACCAGCTTCGGGCGGATTCCACTGTAGTCCGGCGTCAAGTGCTCCGGTCGAATCGCGGGGAGGTATCGTGCGACCGCATCTGCGAAGCGCTCCGCCTGTGATTCATCCACCGTGTAGTCGATGGTGTCGACGAACTCGGCGTCTGGGCCTGCCCGCCGTGCGCCGGAGATGTCCGCCGTGATGTGGACACCGAGACCACCACCCTCGGGCAGCGGGTAGATCAAGCTGTTTGTCGTCTTGGGGGCGCCCGAACCGAGGGCGAAATACGATCCTTTGCAAGGATACAGGCGCCATGGGATCTGGGTTTCGGGCAATCCGGTCGCTCGTGCGACATCGATCGCGGAGAGCCCGGCCGCGTTCACGATCCGAGCGGTTTCTAGCTCCGCCTCCCGTCCCATCGTGTCCGTGGTTCGGATCACCCAGCCGTCGGTGGTGCGTTCGACGGCCTGCAATTCGGTCTGGTACACTGTCGCACCATCGGCCTCGTGGAGCTCGCGGACCAAGCTCGCGATCAGCTCGTGCACGTCGACCACGCCGGACGTCGGAGAGTGCAGCGCAAGCTCGCAGCGAAGCTCCGGCTCCTGTGCGCGGGCCTCCTCTCCGCTCATGAGCCGAAGCGCGCCTGCGCCGACATCCTGGGCGTGGCGTGCGATCTTTCGAAGCCGCTCTTCGTCCTGCGCGTTCGTCGCCACGATGAGCTTTCCGGTGTGCTTGTGTGGAACGTCGTGAGCTTCGCACCACGCGTAGAGGCGTTCTCGTCCGTCGATGCAGAGCTTCGTCTTGAGCGAGTCGCGCGGGTAGTAGATCCCCGCGTGGACCACTCCGCTGTTTCGGCTCGAAATTTCGCGACCGGGGCCCACTTCTCGCTCGATGACGACGACCGTGTCCAGCCGACGTGAGAGCTCGTAGGCGCAGGCGAGCCCCACGACGCCCGCCCCAATCACCACAGCGTCGACTTGGTCCCCCATGGGCGCCCTAGAATGCTAGCGGATCGATCCGCGGGTCGGGTAGTGCGACCGACAGCTCGGGCATCGGAAGCTCGCGCTGCTGACGATAAGCCCGATAGCTGACGAGCACTTTGCGAACGTATCGATGCGTCTGGGTGAAGGGAATTCGCTCGAGAAGGACGTCGAGTGGCGTTCCTCGGGCGCTCTCTTGAATCCAGCGACGAACGTTGTGCGGGCCCCCGTTGTACGCTGCGATGGCAAGCGGGAGGCGCCCGTCGAAGCGCTGAAGAAGGGACGCCAAGTACCAGGCTGCGAACTCCAAGTTGATCCGCGGGTCGAGCAAGTCGGCCGGCGTGAAACCATCCTCCCCGAGAGCGTGTGCGATGAGCTGACCGGTGCGAGGCATGATCTGCATCAATCCGACGGCGCCCGCGTAGGAGACGATGTGCTTTTGGTACGCGCTCTCGACCCGCATCACGGCGAGTAAGAGGTTGGGGTCGAGCCCGTAGCGGTTGGCTGCGGGCACCACGAGCCATTCATATGCGCGAGGCAGTCTTTCCATGAAGTCCGAGCCCGCGAAGCCGCCTGCGGTCCCCATGTCGCCGAGCGCCGCCGAAACGGCGGAGAGCGTCACGCGCTCTGGCTCGGAGAGCTCCAGGCGCGCTTCACGAACGTCGTTGGCGATGGGTTCGTCGATGCGGCCGTCGGCGCGTGCCACGCAGGAGAGTCCCGCGCGTGCAATCGGCCGGCCCTGCGCGTGCCGCCACTGCAGATAGGTCTCGAACAGCTCTTCGGTTGCCGCGTTGCGCTCGCCCAGGCGCAGGAGGTCGACGGCTCGCGCGATCCAGGGATAGCCGCTTGCGTGGGCCTCCGCGATCGGCTGGAGCCGATCCGCCAAGGCTTCGTCCGAGGCGCGCGGCGGTGCAGGCATCTGCTCCTCTACGGGGTCGAGGAGACCTTCTCGCGAACGCCCCGTCGCGCTGCCGGAGAGGCGTAGAAGCCCGTTTTCCGCCCACAGCGAATAATAGCCGTCTTGCATCGACTCCGCGGCTTGCTTGGTCTCGGAGAACAGAAGCAGCGCCTCGTGCCGGTGGTCGGCGCGTTCGTGGACACGCGCGAGGTGGTAGAGCGCCGCGGTGCGATACCGTGAATTGGGCTGCTTTGCGACCTCCTCGAGCAGCGGGGCCACGTCTGCATCGCTGCCCGCGCCAAGCGCCGCCATCGCCGCCCGGAGCAGCGCACGGCTCGACAGACCGCGCCGAGCACGGAGGATGCGAACGAGCCCGTCGACTTCGTCTCGCAGCTCGGCCGCAGCCGCCACCTCGATCATTTCTACGAGCTGCGTAGAGGGTAACGAGACATCCCGACGACCTGCGCGGAGCTCGGACAGCCTCCGCAGCGCGTCCTGCTGATCACGCGCGTTTGCGGTTCGAGCCATGTCGCTCGCCCGGCTTTCGATCTGTCTAGCCGCAGAGAGGCTCGCAATCGGAAACGATTGCGCGGTGCGCATGTACGTTTCCGCAGCCTGCCAACGCCCTTCGAAGCGAGCCAGCTTACCCGCGAGATAGTGAACTTCCGCGCGCTGCTCGCCAGTGAGCGGACTTTCGAGAAGTGTCTCGACGGCACGCTTGGCCTCGTCGAGTGGGCCGCTCTGAACCAGGTTCGCAGCGCGGCGCACCCGATCGGCATCCGTCCACTCGGGTGTCTCGTATCCGAGCCTCCGCAGACGTCGGATCTCACGATCCGCCGAGCCTGCGGCGCTGCTTCCCGGATGATCGACGCGAAGCGCATGCATGACTGCGAGGGCCTGTTGCTGTTGTCCCCTGCGAAGCAAGCTCTGTGCATGCTCGAATAGAATTTCGGGCTGGTCCGGGAGCTCCGGGTAGCGTGCCAAGAGCTCGTCGAGCTCGTCGTCAGCGCTCGGGTCGTCGCTTCGGAGGAGCGCGAACACGCGACCGAATTCCGCCTCGACGCGGACCGAATCGTGTGGGCTGTTCGCCGCTTCCGCGAAGAAATCTGCCGCTCGCTCAGGCCGCTGTCGTAGGAGCTCGAGCCGACCGCTCTGCAGGGCGATCCGATCGTCGATCCGCCCCAAGCCGCGGCGCGCGAGATCGAGTTGCAGACGTGCCTCCTCGTAGTTGGCAGCCGCGATTTCGTCCGTCGCGCGCCGGTAGGCCGCAATGGCGCGCTCCTCGGGCGGTTCGGAGTCGGCGATCGGGACGGCCCCCACGATGGGACCACACATCGGAAGGCGCCACCGGACGAGATCGATGGGCGCTCGGGTGACATACGGTTGATCCGCCACGCACATCGGCGCTTCCGGGGACGCGCGGAGGGGTCCGGGCGCCGAAGCGAAGACCACGGCGCTCAGCAAGCCGACGATGAGAGCTCGACGAAACACGCTACTCATACCATCGCAAATTCGTGAGGAGGGATGCAAAGGTAGAATCGCGCGCACACCCCTTTATACATAGCGGGGCGCGCGACACTTCATTCTTGCAGCGCACCGGTGTGTGATGCCTCCTCGGCGGCGCGGTTTGGCGGCTCGAGTGCGCGGTCCGGTTCGTCTTCGAGCTCGGGTAGCAGGACGGTGACGACCCCGATTCCGACGATCAGTACGAAGACGGCCAGCAGCCAGAAGGTGCGCCACTTGGGCGTGTCGTAGCTGTCGTCGGACCGCGCCATGTGTTCAGCCTCGCAGCTCGCCCAGCGCAGCGCCGACAGCGGCCACGGCATCGGCCATCGGGACCTCGGACGACCCAGCCTCCGTACGCTTCTTGAGCTCGATGGTTCCCTGCTCGAGGCCGCGTGTGCCGATGGTGATCCGGAGCGGGATGCCCAGCAGGTCGGCGTCCTTGAACTTCACTCCAGGCCGTTCAGAACGGTCGTCCAGCAGGACCTCCACCCCCTCGGCGACCAGAGCCTCGTAGATCTCGGTGGCCTTGGCCATCGGCGCCTCGTCCTTGCCAATCGGCGTGATCACCACTTCGTAAGGCGCGATCGGGACCGGCCAACGAATGCCTTGCTCGTCGTGGTGTTGTTCGATGACCGCCGCGATTAGCCGGCTCACGCCGATCCCGTAGCAACCCATCACGATCGAGTGGCTCTTGCCGTCCTCGTCGAGGAAGGTCGCCTTCATCTTGTCCGAGTAGTGGGTGCCGAGGACGAAGATGTGGCCGCCCTCGATGCCGCGGTAAAGCTCGAGCCGCCCCCCGCAGGTGGGGCAGGGGTCCCCGGAGGCGGCTTGCCGAATCGACACGACCTCGGCTTCGAAGTCGCGGCCGTGATTGACGTTCCTGTAGTGATAGGGCGTCTCGCTCGCGCCGGCGATCGCGTTCGAAACTGCGACCGCGTCCGGGTCGGCGATGATGCGGCCCTCGAATCCAATCGGGCCGACGAATCCGATTTCGGTCCCGGTCGTTTCCCTCACCGCGGCGTCCGAGGCGAGCAACACTTCGTCGACGCCGAGGTAGCGGGCAAGGCCGATTTCATTGATCTCGTGGTCGCCGCGAACGATCGCCAGCACGACGTCGTCGCCTGCGACGTAGAGCAGCGACTTCAGGGTGTCCGCCCTCGTCGTTCCATCCCCGAAGAAACCGACGACCTCGTCGATTGTCCGGACGTCGGGGGTCTCCACCTTGTCGAGCGGGTGGGGCGCATGAGCATCGCCCTCCGGCGCAGCGGCCCGGCCCGCTTGTGCGACCTCCACGTTCGCTGCGTAGTCGCACGCGTTACAGGCGACGATCCAGTCCTCGCCGGTCTGTGCCAGCACCTGGAATTCGGCGCTCTGACTGCCTCCGATGGCCCCGCTATCCGCCTCGACGACGCGATATTCCAGGCCCAAGCGCTGGAAAATGCGGTGATACGTGTCCCGCATGTGCTCGTAGCTCGCGATCGCGGCATCCTCGGACACGTCGAACGAGTACGCATCCTTCATGATGAACTCGCGGCAGCGGAGCAGGCCCGCTCGGGGCCGGGGCTCGTCGCGGTACTTGAGCTGAATCTGATAGAGGTTCAGAGGGAGCTGCTTGTAGCTTCTCACTTCGCGGCGCACGAGGTCGGTGATGATCTCTTCGTGCGTGGGCGCGAGGTGATACTCGCCGCCCTTTCGATCTTTGATGCGGAGCAGCGTCGGGCCGTAGACGTCCCAGCGGCCGGACTCCTTGAAGTAGTCGCCGGGCAGGAAGGTGGGCATCAGCAGCTCCTGCGCCCCCGATGCATCCATCTCCTCGCGAATGATTCGCTCGATCTTGTGCAGCACCCTCGTGCCGAGCGGCAGTAGCTCGTAGATGCCGGCACCCACCATCCTCGCGTACCCTGCGCGAAGCATGAGCACGTGCGAAGGCATCGTGGCCTCCTTCGGAACCTCTTTGACCGTCGGAATGAACGCCCGCGAATACCGCATGGCGCCCATATAGGGGACACGTTCCACCCCTTCAAGCATCTGAGATCACTAGGAATCCCCGCCAAAGATCGCTGCGGCGACCCGCGGTGCCCAAATTGCGTCGCAGCGACCCACCCGTCCGGCCGGAATTCCTTGCCGAGCGAGTCGCTGCGATCTTTGCTGGTGAAGGTTGGTGATTCCGGGGGTTTGGGGGCCCGGAGAGTGTCCCTAGGTGCCGATGACGAAGCTCACGCTCGTCGTGCCGGAGCCGCCGATGTTCAGCGTCTGGACGTTCTTGGCGCCTTCGACCTGGTAGTCGCCGGCCTGTCCCGTCACCTGCTTGTAGCCGTCGAGAACCTGGCGGACACCGGTGGCCCCGACGGGGTGGCCCGCGCCGATGAGGCCGCCGCTCGGATTGATCGGGGTCTTGCCGCCGAGCGCGATGTCTCCCTCCTCGATCGCCTTCCAGCTCTCCCCAGGGGCAGTGAGGCCGAAATGGTCGATCGCCATGTATTCGGAGGTCGTGAAGCAATCGTGCGTCTCGATGGCGTCGATGCCACTCACGTCGGCGATGCCGGCCCGCTTCATCGCGCTCATGACCGTGCTGCGAACGTGCGGAAGCACGTAGTCGTCATTGGCGCTCTCGGCGACCTTGTCCTCGAAACGGATGCGGGCGGTGTTGTGTCCCCAACCCTTGATGCGCGGGATGTCCGCGAGCGCGACGCCGTTTCGGTCCGCCCACTTCTTGGCATACTCGGGCGACGCGAGCAGCACCGCGACGGCGCCGTCCGTCACCTGCGAGCAGTCCGAGATGTGGATGCGTCCACCGATGGTGCCATTGAACTCGTCCCGGCTCATCGCGTGGTCGTAGTTCATGTACCAGGTGCGGGTCTGCGCGTTCGGGTTGAGCTTTGCATTCGCATAGTTGATCGTGCTGATCTCCGCGAGATGCTCGTCCTTCAGGCCGTAGCGCTTGTCGTACTCGTCTCCCAGCTTGCCGAAGAGCTTGGGGAAGGGGAACTCGATACCCTTGGCCTCGAGCTCGTACCAAGCCGCGGTGCCCAGGAAGTCACCGCCTTCGCCAGCGCCGACCGTCTTCATCTGTTCGACGCCGACGACGCAGGCGAGGTCGTACCGGTGGGCTTCGATCTCCGCCGACGCAGCCTGGATGGCGAGGCTGCCAGAAGCACACGCCGCTTCGTGGCGTGACGTGGGCAGCCCACTGAATGCAGGGTCGATCTCGAGGAAGAACGCTCCGAGATGGCCCTGCTTGCTGTAGAGCTCCGCGGCAAAGTTGCCGGTATGTGCGACTTCGATCTCGCTCGGATCCACCTTGGTGTCGCTCAGAGCGCCGAGGACCGCTTCCCGCATCATTGCAACGAAGTGCTTCTTCTCTTTCGTCCAGTTACGGGCGAAGTCCGTCTGGTAGCCGCCGAGAACGTAAACTTCTGGAACCTGTGCCATTTCTTTCACCAATACCTTTCGCTTACGCAGCGACGAAGAACTTGCCCACATTGACCTGAGGGTCGTCGAAGAACTTGGTGCCCTGCTGGGCGTTAGCGAGCGCGGGCGGCACGGCGAGGCCGGCCTTTTCGATCATCTTGATGGCTGGCGCGAGGCCGATCGTGTCGACCAAGACGCTCGGGGGTGCCCAGTTGAAGCCGTAACCCATGATTCGGTCGATACCCGAGATGTCGTCGGTGACCTCGCCGACTCGGTGGAACGAGTAGCTGATGTAACCGGCGATTACCTTTTGTGCGATTGCCGCGTACGGACCAGTCGCCGCCGCGAACGCCTTCATACCGTCCTCGTAACGGCCGACGCGGTGCAGATTCGAGATCGTGTCGATGAATGCGAGGTCTGGCCGCTTGATCGAAGACTTGGAAACGTACTTCTGGGTCTTCGGGTCGAGCACGATGCGGCCGCCGCCGTCGTCCTTGCCAAAGAAGCCGCCGCCGGTCTTGCGACCGAGCACGCCCTTTTCCATGAGCTCTGCCATGTACTGAGGAAGCTTCAGGGTCTCGTGGGCCTCATCGGGAGCAAGCTCGTAGATGTTGTCCACGATCGCGCGATGAATATCCCAACCGACCAGGTCCACGGTAGCCAGCGGCGTCATGGCTCGGCCGGTGTAAGGGCCGACGAGCTCGTCGATCAAGAGGGGGCCATGCTCCTCCGCCAGGATGGCGCACTCGTTGAGCACTTTGAAGCCCACGCGGTTCCCTGCGAAGCCTGCGGTGTCGGCGGTCCGGACCATCGCGCGGCCCAGATGCACGGTGCAAAAGGCGTCGATGAAGTCGACCAGCTTCGGGTCGGTGTCCTTCCCGGCGATCAGCTCCGTTCCGACGATCACGTTCGGCGGGTTGAAGAAATGCAATCCGAGGAAGTTCTTTCTGAACGAATCGCTCCTGCCTTCTGCGAGCTGATTGATCGACAAACCAGATGTGACGGTCGCGACGATCGAATCCGGTCGGCGTACGGCGTCGATGCGATCGAAGAACTCCTTCTTGAGATCGAGTTGCTCGGTCACCGCCTCGAAGATCAGATCGGCTTCACCGACCACGCGGTCGAAATCGGCGTCGTAGCTCCCGGTGTCTACCCGGTTCGCGACGGTGCTCGAGCGCACCATCTTGACCGCCGCGGCGAGGCCGCCATCTGCTTTTTCCTTGGTCCGCGCCAAAAACGTGACCCTCGGAACTGCTGTTGTGAATAGCGCACCGCTTCCAAGCCCCATCGCGCCGTTGGCGCCGAGGACCACCACGTGCTTGATCTCGCGGGAAGCCAGCAAATCCGAAGACTTGCCGCTTGCCGCTGATGTGGTCGACAACATCCTGTGTCCTTTCTTTGCCTCGACTGTTTACAAGTTAACTAGCCGGGAAGCCCAATCTGCGGTCTGAGAGGCCGCTAGTCAAACGAATGTGTGCAAAAACAAGCGTTTACAGCCACTTTACAGCGCGCCCGCAGGCCGCATTTTCGGCCAACTAGCCGGGATCACAGCGATCTGTCAGGATGCCAGCATGGCTCTCCTCGAACAGATCGACGCTGACCTCAAGAAGGCGATGCTGGCTCGCGACACGGTGACCCGAGACACGCTCCGGATGATCAAGACCGAGCTGCTTTCGCTCGATGATCCGGATGAGCTCGCCGTGCTCACACGCGCCGTCAAATCCCGCCGAGACAGCATCCAGAGCTACCTCGAAGGCGGCCGCCAAGACCTCGCCGACAAGGAGCAAGCCGAGATCGACGTCATTCAGCGCTACCTGCCGAAACCCTTGACCGAGGAGGAGGCGCGTGACGCCATTGCTGCGATCGTGAGTGAGGTGGGCGCGTCGACGAAGAAAGATCTCGGGAAGGTGATGCAAGCGGTGCGCGCCCGGTATCCCGGACAGATCGATGGCAAGATTGCTTCGCAGATCGCCGGGGCGCTTTTGAGCTGAGGCTCAGCGGTCGTCAGGCGGCCGGCCTGCCGACCAAAGACGAAAGCGCTCCCGGATCGCGCGACGTTCCGCGCCTGGCATGTTGACGCGATAGCCGTAGTCCTGCCCAGCGATCCGAACGAGGTCATGGCTCGCGATGGCTCGAATCTCGGGGTCATCGTGGTCCAAGCTTTCGATGAGCCATTCGACGCGCGGGCGCGACCCATGGGCATCGAACCAGGCGCGCCACGCCGATTCGTCGGTGCCGAAGTCTTGCGCGGTCAGCATCCGGAGGACTCGCCACGCGGCCTCGCCCAATACGCTTCGTTCCGACAATGCGGGGAGAAGCACTTCCACGCACTTCACGTCGCGCAGCACCGCCAGCGCACGCATCGCGAGAAGGCGCGAGCGTTGATCGGCGTCAGATGCGACTGAAAGCGCGCGAAGCGAGGTCTTGAGCTCTTCGATTCCATCTTGCTCGCGAAAGGCCTCGAGCGCATAGAGCGCGCTTCGCGAGACGCCTTGATCGTCGTCGAAGAGTGTCGCGGCGAGCGGTTCGACCAGTCGCGGATGCGGCAAGTCCGCCGACACGAGCGTTGCGTAATAGCGGACTTCGGGGTCGTCGTCCTTCAGGAGCTCGATGACGTACGGGACGGCGGCCTCTCCAAAGGCGACCATCGTCCTGCATAGACCGGAGACGCTTCGTCCGCGCGGTGGCCGCACGTGGGGCTCCCAGCGATTGAACCAAAGCCGCCCCGGGAAAAGATCCCGGAGCGCGGGCAGCGCGTCTTCGCCGATGGCGAGAAGGGCGCCGTGATCCGGGGCCTCCTCGTTCGGCCCGTGTGTGCCGAGACGCGTGACCATTGCGCGAACACGAGCGGCCAAATCGGGCGGCTCGACCACAGTCGCCGGCATTCGCGGGGCGGTGCCGACCGCCGTCAGCTCGCCCACGTCGAGGTGCTCGACGAGAAATTTGATCGCAACGCCGCGTGCCGCCTCGCCGCGTGCCGCAGGTATGCTGGTCCAGCGCCGGAATGCCTTGCCGAGATCCCGGTCCGGCCACCACTTCGCTTCGAGGCTCTCGCCCGGAGGCGGAGCCGACGTGCGCCAACGCCCGTCGGGCGGACCGGATTTCGGCGCATCGCTCGGGCTTGCCTCGACCCGGTCGGAAGGCGCGTTCTTGATCAAATACGTCGAGTCGCCTTGGCCGTCTGACCCCATCCCGTGTTCGAGGGTACACCAATCCGACTCAAACGAGCATTTTGATCCGGCGCTCGTCCGGAGCCGCGCTCTGGTTTCCGGTCGCAGCTTCACGTAACAGTTTCTTGATCCGGAGCCCGAGCACGTCGATCTCGGTCGATGCAAAGTCTTCTCCGCCGAATCGCTCGACTTGCTCGGTCTGCCGCCGAAGGATTTCCATGTCCTGCTTGAGAATGCGCATGGCAATCGGCTTGAAGATGCCCCTCAGAATCGGCTTGGGCACCGGGACGCGGACCGCGACCGTCGCGAAGAGGTCAGTCAGGTTTCGGGTCCGAGGTGTCAGCGCTGCGGTCGTGATGATGTGACTCTTCTCGCCGAGGCGATACTCGACCTGGGCGATGCAAGGCAGAACGAAACGGTCCCAGTGGAAGACCTCACCGCCGGTAGGTGCCAGGATACGACCCACGAGACCCTCGGGTCGTTGTTCTCCGAGGAACTGCGCCTCGACACCCCGGTCGAGCGCGCGAATCACGACCTCGATCGGCCGGCGATCCTCGTTCTTGCGAAAGAGCCCCGCATGCACGAAGGCGGTGTGCGGGACGTCGAGCGCGTTTTCCGCGACGGCGTCGAGCGGACCCGGCATCACGAGGTGCTCTCGAATGGTGAGGTATCCTGGCTGATCCGCGCAGGGGATGTCGTAGGGATCAGACTCCGGATCGACGTCAGGCTCGGAATAGACCCAGACCCAACCCTGCGAGTCGCGGCACGTAAACGACGGCACGCGGCGCGCGGGATGATCCGCATCACCGCAGAGGCCGGGCACGGCCCTGCAGGTGCCCGCCCCGTCGAATTGCCAGCCATGGTAGTGGCACTGGATGCGGCCTTCGACCACGCGGCCGGCAGAGAGCGGCGCGTTCCGGTGCGCGCATCGATCCAGCAGCGCGACACTCTGTCCATTCGCGTCACGAAATGTAACCAGGGGTAGACCATTCAGCACGACCGGCCTGGGCCGGTTTCCGAGGTCACGGCTCGCCGCAACGACATACCAACCCGGGGCGAAATCGGGGCTCGCGCTCACTGGGTTCACCTGTCGCATTTGTTTCGTCACGATGAACCGCGCGCAATTTCTGCGTGCGAGCGGCGCACCTTTCTTTCTGTTGCGTAAATAGCACGATTGCGACCCAACTTTCGATGGAACCCACTGGGTTCGACTGCTACACGCACCGCATGTCACGCCAAATGAACAAGGAACGTACCCGGCGTCGTCTGCTTCAGGCGATTCTCAAAACGATCCACCGGCACGGCCACGCCGCGCTGACGACGGGGCGCGTTGCCCAGCTCGCTGGAGTGGCACAGCCCACGTTTTACGTACACTTCCGGGGCATGGACCAGGCGCTCGCCCAGGTGGCCGAATGGGTTGCCGAGGAGCTCGGTCCGAGCTTTGCCGCCCGAGGTGGCGTCGTGGACGCCGACGGTCCGGCCGACCTGCTGCAGGAGGCCGTTCTGCGATGCACGCGCGCGTTGGTCCAGGATCGCAAAGTTGCCGAGGTGTTTCTACGCAATCGGCGAGACGAGACCTCGGCACTCGGCATCCGGTGGGCGCTGCTCACGGGCAGCCTGCGCAATCACATGAAAGAGATCGTGATGCAGGTTCGGCCTAGCATCTCACCGGACGAGGCAGCCCTCCATGCCGAGTTGCTCGCTGGGGTCGTGTTCACCCTGGCCGAGGCACATCTCGATGGACGTGTCCCGGACATCGACCGTGGGACGGCCGTGGCTTGTCGCGCCATGGCCTCGGGCATCGCCAGCAGCTCGTCCGTCGCCGACGCAGCCTAGCCGCGCTCGGCTTCCGATCGACGGGCTCGCGTGTTAGGTCCGCCCTGTGACAGACCTCTTCAATCCCACACCCGAGCATCGCGCTCTGCGCGAGCTCGTACGCTCGTTCACAGAACGAGAAGTCGATCCGCAGGCGGAGGCTTTTGACCAAGCCGAGCGATTCAACCGCCAGTTGTTCGGTCAACTCGGCGAGCTCGGGCTTCTCGGCGTCACCGTCGAGGAGCGCTTCGGAGGGTCCGGCCTCGATCCCGTTGCCGCCGTGATCGTGCACGAGGAGCTTTCCGCAGCCGACCCCGGTTTCGCTCTGGCATACCTCGCCCATTCGATGCTCTTCGCCAACAACCTGCAGGTGAACGGCAGCGACGAGCAACGACGGAAGTATCTACCCGATGCCTGCACCGGAGCGAAGGTTTGCGGCATGTGCATGACGGAACCTGGCGCCGGCACCGACGTCCTCGGGATGCAGACGACTGCCGTCAAGAAGGGCGATCGCTACCTCCTCAACGGCGCAAAAATGTGGATCACGAACGGCGCCGTCAGCGACACGGAGCTTGGGGACACCTTTCTCGTCTACGCACGGATCGAGGGGCAGCCGCGTAGCCAGCTTTCGATGTTCATCGTCGAGAAGGGGTTCGCGGGCTTCAGCCTCGGCCAGAAGATCAAGGGCAAGCTCGGGATGCGCGCCTCGACGACCGCCGAGCTCGTCTTCGAGGACTGCGAGGTGCCCGCAGAGAATCTCGTCGGCTCCGAAGGGGCAGCCACGATGTGCATGATGCGAAACTTGGAGATCGAGCGCGTCACACTGGCCGCCATGAGCCTCGGAATCGCACGCAGGTCGATCGAGGTGATGAATCGCTACGCGAGCGAACGCACCTCGTTCGGCAAGCCCCTTCGCGATTTCGGCCAAATCCAACGTTACATCAGCCAGTCGTATGCCGAGTTCATGGCCGGCCGCGCTTACACTTACTACACCGCTTCTGCCATGAACCTCGACGAGCCAGGGCACCGCCTCGACTCCGATGGGGTGAAGCTCTTCACCTCGACCATGGGCAAGGACATCGCCGATCGCGCGATTCAGGTTCTCGGCGGGTACGGTTACGTCGCCGAGTACGCCGTCGAGCGTCTTTGGCGCGACGCCAAGCTCCTGGAGATCGGGGGGGGCACCCTCGAAGCCCATCAGAAGAACATGTGCCGTGAGCTTCAGCGGGTGGAACGCATTTTGTGAGAGACCGCACAACTTGCCCGCCGCGCCGACTTTTTCGCCTCCCGAAGTAGGCGGTTCGTCGACGCAGCCGCTATGCTGTTCCGTGTGACAGGTTCCATTGGGGGGGATGGTCCGCTACCGCACGGCAACGGTCGGGGTGGTAGTCGACTCGGAAGGTGTCGGGGGGACGATTGACAGAAGCCGCAGCCAGTCAAATGCCAAGGCCGCCCGTCGACCTTCCAGTGCTCGGCAAGTTCGCGGGCTACGACATTCTCGGACGCTTGGCACTCGGGGGCATGGCGGAGATTCTTCTCGCGCGGCATGCCAACACCGACGGGGACCACCGCTACTTGGTCGTCAAGCGCATCCTTCCGCACTTCGAGCAGGATTCGGATTTCGTTCAGATGTTTCTGGACGAGGCGAAGATCGGGATGCAGCTCAAGCATCCGAACATCTGTCAGTTTCACCAGTTTGGCGCCGACGAAGGCTCCCACTTCATCATCATGGAGTGGATCAATGGGACGCCGCTCGGGCGCTTGATCCGCAAAGCACGCAACTCCGGGGGTGTGGGGCTACCCATCGCGCTTCGGATTGGGATCGACGTAGCGAGAGCGCTCCACTACGCCCACATCGCGAACGATGAGCACGGAGAGCCGTTCAACATCATCCACCGGGACGTCTCTCCCCACAACATCATGATCTCCTACAACGGGGCGGTGAAGTTGCTCGACTTCGGGATCGCCAAGGCGGACCACCGGGCCCACAAGACCCAAGCTGGCGTCGTGAAGGGCAAGTTCGCATACATGGCCCCCGAGCAGTGCACGGCAGGTCAGGCAGATCACAGGCTCGACGTTTTCGCGCTTGGCGTCTGTATCTTCGAGACGATCACCGGACGCTCGCTCTATCGCCGCAAGACGGAGGCGGCCACGATGCGAGCCGTCATCATGGATCCAGTGCCTTCGCTCAAGGAGCGCTTGCCGGATGTTTCCGACGACCTCGACCAGATCCTGCAGAAGGCACTCGCCAAGGAAGCGAGCGACCGCTACGAGTCCGCTGCTGCTTTCGCGAACGAGCTCGAGCGATTCGCCAAGGACAACGACATGCTTGCAAAGCAGCGCGAGGTCGCGGACTTCGCGAGGAAAGTCTTTCCCGAGGAGTTCAACCGCGGTCCCCGGGTCGACACGGTGCCATTCGGCGCGTCGATCACGCTCGACATGCACCATGCAAACGAGTCCGGAAGCTCGTCGGCTTCCTCGTCGAAGTCGTACGTGTCACAGATTCCCGGCGCGATTCGAGAGATCGATGTGGACGGCGGCGGTCTCGACATGGACCTCGGCCACCTTCTAGATGCTCCAGTCGTCGCACCGTTGCCACCGCCGGCCAACAACACCGCCCCCGAACCGAGCCAACCGGCCTCGCAGGTGCAGCCGAGGGAAATTCCCAAGCGACGCGCGCCCGCGAAGTCGTTTGGGTCGAAAGCGCCGTCGGGTTCGAGATCAAAGCCGCTGATGCTGATTCTCCTCGTGCTGCTCGGAGGCCTCGCGGTGGCGTATCAAAAGACCGACGTAGTCAAAGACGCCATGAAGAACGTCGAAGGGCTGTTCGAGGAAGAGGGGCCACCGGAGGTCGCGATCGACGAGAATCCGTTGCTCCGCGAGCACGGGGCCCGCATCCTCGTGGCCTCGTCGCCTCCGGGCGCCAAGGTGTACCTCGACGGCAAGGAGCAAGGTGTTTCTCCGGTCGCCCTGACCGGCTTGATGCAGGGTCACTATCGTGTGCGCGTCGAAGCCCCCGGCTTCGCGTCTTGGTCGAGCGAGGTCGAGGTCGGGCACGGCGAAACCGCTGGCGTGACGGCTCGGTTGCTCGGCAAGCAGGGGGGTGCCCAGCCCGGAGCCTTTGGCCGTGTGACCATCGAGACGACCCCGCCGGCGGACGTCTATATGGCTGGCGACCTCCTCGGGCGCACCCCAATCGAGAAGATGTACGCGCCACTCGGCCGAGTGACGTTTCTGTTCGAGCTACCCGACGGCAAGAAGGTCAGCCGCAAAGTCGACGTCAAGAAGGACGGCGTCGAGCGCGTACGCTTGAACCTGCTCAGCGCCCGCTAGCCGAGCGCCTCTTCCCGAAGCCGAACGTAGCTCTCATACCGTTCCCCGTCGACGGCCCCCGCCTTGACCGCATCCACGACGGCGCATTGGGGCTCGTGTGTGTGACTGCACCTTCGGAAGGCACACTGGTCGCGGTAGCGCCTCAACTCCGGAAAACAGAGGTCGAGATCGTCTGCCGGCAGCGCCCAAGTCCCGAGCTCGCGGATGCCAGGGGTGTCTGCGAGGAAACCGCCTGCCGGCAAAGGGTGCAGCGAGGCCACTCGCGTCGTGTGACGGCCCTTGCCGTGGTGTTCGCTGATGCTCGCGGTATTCAGGTCGAGCTTCGGCAGAATGCGATTGATGAGGCTGCTCTTGCCGACGCCGGAGGGTCCCACGAAAGCCGAGATCTTGCCCTTCAAGACGTCTGCCAGCAGCGAAACCCCTTCGCCCGTCTCCGCGCTCACATCGAGCAAGGTGTAACCGATCGCCTCGTACGTCCTCTGCCAATCGGCATCATCGGGGCTTCGGAGGTCGACTTTGTTCATCACGATGATCGGCGTCACCCTCTGGTGCTCGGCGATCACCAGAAACCTGTCGAGCAGCCGGGTCTTGAGCGGCGGCAGACCGTAGCAGAAGGTGATGAGTAGCTGATCGAGGTTGGCGACCAGCACGTCCTCGCGCTCGGGCCCGCGACCGGGTTGACGCCTCGAGAATCGGCTCTTGCGCGGAAGAACCTCGACGACGACGTGGGTCTGCGGATCGGGGCTCGCGAAGCGCACGTGATCTCCAATCACGCAGATGTCCGTGGTTCGCGCCGTATTCTTGAGGCGACCGCGCATGCGGCAGCGGACGACCTCGTCGTCGACCGCGACGTCGATGAAGCCGGCGGTGGATCGGACGACGAGACCTTCAGTGGCGTCGGTCATCTCAACCCTCGCAGTTGGAATCCTGATCGTTGGTGATCAGCTCCCGAAGGCTATCCTGGTGCGAAACCCATGCATTCACGATTTCCTCCGGAACGTCGTGGTCGCGAAGCGTCTCGATCAGAATCTGGCGGCGGCGCGCGAACTGACCTCCAAAGATGCGATGGGGGCCGTGCGCATCGGCGAGTGGCCTGCCCCCGTAGCGGACCGGGCCGCCCAGGTGCTCCGCCGCGTGCTGGTACTCGAACCGCTTGATCCGATCTCGATCAGCGCGCTGGAAGAGGAACCCGATCATCATGTCGTCGAAGCAGCGGTCGACGAAATCGTCGACGATGACCTTCAACTTCGGCTCTCCGCCGAGCCGTTCGAAGTGGCTCATTCGTCGAAGAACGTGCTCCATTGCCGACCGGGGATCAATCGGAGGAACGAAAAAGCGAACGCAGCAGCCGCTCGAGAAACCCCTGGCTGAGAAAAAAGCGCAAAAACGACGCAGCTTCCAGTAAACAGAGGTAGCCAGCCATGCCCGAACACGACCCCGAGCTCAGCGAACACGCATTTCGGTTGTGTCAGCAGCTGCTTCGGATCGACACGACCAACCCGCCCGGAAACGAGCTCCCCGCCGCGGAGCTGCTGGCCGCGGAGCTGAGCGCCGCTGGCCTGCAACCGCGAGTGCTGCAGAGCGCACCCGGGCGCGGCAACGTCGTCGCCCGTATTCGTGGTACCGGCGAGAAGCCGCCTCTGCTACTGACGGCGCATCTCGATGTCGTCGAGGCAGATCCATCCTGTTGGGATCATCCGCCGTTCTCTGGAGAGGTTCACGGTGGTTGTCTTTGGGGGCGCGGCGCAATCGACATGAAGAACATGGCCGCGATGTCGGTCGCGATTGTCACACGTCTCGCGAGAGAGGGCGTGAAGCCCAAGCGCGATCTGATCTTCGCCGGTGTGGCGGACGAAGAGGCGGGTTGCCGATTCGGCTCTTTATGGCTGTGTGAGAACCACGCCGATCTGGTCAAAAGCGAGTTTGCCATCGGGGAGGGCGGCGGTTTCAACATCCAAGTCGCCGGCCGGAGCTTCTTCACAGTGCAGGTTGCCGAGAAGGGGGTCTGTTGGGTGCGCGCTCGGGCGACGGGCGAGCCTGGACACGGCTCGATGCCGCGCGAGGACTCAGCGGTCGTGCAACTGAGCGAAGCGATCGCGAGGCTCGGAAGAGGAGGCTTGCCTCGCCACGCGTCGGGCCCGGTGCAGGAATTCGTCGGCGCCATGGCTTCGTACCTGCCGCGCC
>Ga0209536_100003293_pt1 | contig 26013 bp, 24 predicted proteins | sample DeeMarSeWOR28_12_FD_187461 | JGI IMG/M metagenome (GOLD analysis project Ga0209536, IMG submission 187461) | Marine sediment microbial communities from White Oak River estuary, North Carolina - WOR-2-8_12 (SPAdes) (version 2) | ecosystem: Environmental > Aquatic > Marine > Intertidal zone >...
TGGCTCTGGAGCCTGCACGCGAACCGGTGTACCTGCTAGCACTCAAACGCCTGGGTGTTGAGCCCGGCGGCTATAGTGCCAAACCGAGTGTTGAGCTTGACCCCGCTGAGCGTGCTGACCTCGCTACCAAGCGAATCTTGTTGCAGTTGCTGGATACGATCGAGACGAATGAGATGGGGACTAAGGACGATCTCGATTCCGAGTTTCTGCACGATTTTCGCGTCGCAGTGCGTCGCACCCGTGCCGCATTGGCCCAGATCAAAGGCGTGTTTGCGCCCGCTACCTTGGCGCGCTTTCGCGAGGGGTTTGCGTGGCTTGGTGCTATCACCGGACCCACGCGCGATCTTGACGTGTATCTGCTGAGGATGCCTGCGTACCAGACCAGTCTGCCGCCAGTTCGACGTGATGACTTGCGGCCGCTGGATGAATTTCTGGCTGCGCACCAGCGCGACGAACAGCGCATACTCAGGGCGCAACTGAGTTCTGCCCGCTATCGGAGGCTGGTGCGCGGCTGGCGGGGCTTTCTGTTACGACCGGTGCCACAACGCTCCCGCTTGGCCAATGCGCAGCGACCGATTGGCGAAGTCGCCAGTGAGCGTATTTGGCGCATGTATCGTCGAGTGATCAAGGAGGGCAGGGCCATCGACGCAGACTCGCCGGACGAAGCCCTGCATGAGCTGCGCAAGACGTGCAAGAAGCTGCGCTACTTGATGGAATTCTTCGTCAGCCTTTACGAATCCGGCAAGATGGCGTCCTTGATTGGCGAGCTGAAACTACTGCAGGATAATCTCGGTGATTTTCAAGACTACCATGTGCAAATCGGTTCCCTCGATCAGTTCATGCTGCGTATGGAGGAGGAACAACCACTCAGCGCAGACACGCGCGAGGCCATTGCGCTGCTAAAAGAGAGGCTTTTCGAACATCAGGAGCACGCCCGGCGAGCCTTTCATGATGTGTTCGGTCGATTCGCGGGAGCCGAGGTTGATGACGCGTTTGGCACGTTGTTTCGCCGCGCAACGACGGCTGAGCACGTGTGATCACGTTTGCCTGTTACAACATCAAGGGCGGCGTGGGTAAGACCGCAACGACGGTCAATCTTGCCTACCTTGCCGCGCTCGAAGGCTACCGCACCCTGGTCTGGGACCTGGATCCACAGGCAGCGGCGAGCTTCTACTTTCGTATCAAGCCCAAGGTCAAAGGTGGTGGCGCCGCCTTGATCAAACGCAAGACCGAGGTCGAGGCGGCGATCAAGGGCACTGACTACGACAACCTCGACCTGTTGCCGGCTGACTTCTCCTACCGTAACCTCGATCTCGTTCTCGAGAACAGTAAGAATCCTGCCAAGCGCCTGCGCAAAGTCCTCTTCACGGTGCGCGAAGACTACGACTATGTTTTCCTCGACTGCGCTCCGAGTATCTCGCTGGTATCCGAGAGCGTGTTTCGCGCCGCCGATGTGCTGTTGGTGCCCACGATTCCAACAACCCTGTCGTTGCGCACCCTGGAGCAACTGAGTCGCTTCCTGCATCGACAAGGGTTCGAGCGCACGAGGTTGATGCCATTTTTCTCCATGGTCGATCGACGAAAACATTTGCATCGTCTCATTACCGAGCATCCGCCCCACTTGCCGTGCGAGTACCTGCGCACCGAGATTCCTTATGCGAGCGAGGTCGAACGCATGGGGGTGGCGCGGGCCGCTTTGCATGCGTACGCTCCGCGCAGCCGGGCGGCGACGGCCTATGAGTTCTTGTGGCAGGAGATCAAGGGACGATTGGAAAGCTAGAGGCTGGGGACCAGAGGTGAGGGGAATCAGTGAAGAATAGTCAGGGAACGGTGCATCGGTACGCGAGCACAGTCAGCAACCTGCCGCGCTAAATCTTGAGCCCCCGCCTCACCAGACTCTCCACTCAACCGCTCCAACCCCAAATGCGCCGCAGCATTAGCAAAGCGCTATGTTCTGAATAAGTGAAGTTCGCGTCACAATCTTGTAACTCTCACGGGGTTGTCGCTACTATCAAGGCGCATATATAAACTCGCACTGAGAGGAAGCGTTGTCGCCTCAAAAGAGCGTGATCGTTACGGTGAATGAGGACTGCGGCGCATTTCCGCGGTGACAGGCTGTACCCGTACGCCACCACATAGGGGAGAGGTTCACATGGTATACACGAAGAAGCATCCGGCGCTGCTGATCATCGGCGTCATTATGCTCGCGATATGGTACCTGGCCGATTCAGGCCTGATGGCACCGTATATCGAGCACCTTGGAGGTAAGAAATACAAGTACCTGAGTGAGATGACCAGCTTGCCATTGTACTTCGGCGTCATTGCCGCGGTGATTGGAGCCTGGCAACTATTCGGCAATCATAAGGAAGGCCACTGGGACTACTATTCGTCCAGCATCGCCGGCGGTATGTTCATTCTGCTGATCGCGATGGTGGTGCGCTGGTTTGTGGCCCCCGAAGTTGCGGTGGTCAGTAAGGCCATGGGTGAGGTGGGTGCGACCGGTGCGCACATTCACAAGCTCCTCGGCCTCAACTATGTGGTCCTGGGCATCCTGGCAGGCATTATTATCGTCAACGTCTTTAGGGTGCCGGAGTGGGCGCAAAACGGTGTGCGCTTATCCCGTCTCGGCCTTAAAACAGGCGTCATCCTGTTGGGCACCTTGTACAGCGCGGCAGAGCTCAGGAACCTCGGCGGCCTGTCCATCATCATGATCGGCTTCTTCGTGCTCGGTTCCGTCGGCATGGTGCTGTGGCTGGGTTCACGGCGCAATGTGCCCAACTCGATGGGCGGCGTGCTGTCGGCGGGCATGGGTGTCTGCGGTGTCTCGGCGACCGTGGCGGCGGCTCCGGTCGTACAGGCCAAGTCCGTTGAAATTGCCTATACCATCGGCACCATCCTGCTGTGGGGTGTGGGTTGTATGTTCGCATTCCCCATCATCGGCAACCTGCTGGGCATGAGCCATGTCCAGTTTGGCGCGTGGGCCGGCACAGGTATCTTGAACTCCGCCCAGGTCGCCGGCGCGGCGCTCGCCTACCAGCCCGACGGTATCGAGACGCTGAAGGTTGCTGAAATATTCAATATCACCCGAGTCCTGGTACTGCCGATCATCGTATTGTGGTTGGCCGTGTGGTATGTCAAGCGCGAAGAACACGCCACTGGCGTCAACGCCGGACGGGTGATCTTCGAGAAGTTCCCAGTGTTCGTGTTGGGTTTCATCCTGATGTTTGCGCTGTCAACCACGGGTATCTTTGCTCCGGCTCAGCACTACAAGGGCAAATATTTCGACAACAACATCAAGGAAAGCAAGATGCTCACGGCCGAGGACGTATCACTGCTGCAGTCCGAAGCCGGCAAGATCCAGCGCGCGGACCAGCAGGAGGCCTTGGGTCGTTTGATCGACAATCGCAAGATCATGAGCCCGGACGATGATGCAACCATTCGTGGCATCGTCAACGCCAAGCTCCTGTCGAAGGACGCCAACGGGGTCCTGAAAGGCGCACATAAAGCGGTCCGACATACTGCCAAGAAGATCAAAGCCTTCCGCGACTGGATTACGTGGTTGTTTGCCTTCGGTTTGGTTGGCTTGGGTATGCAGATAACGATGGGGTCGATGAAGCAGGCGGGAGGTCAGCCAGCAGTTATCGGCGGCATCGTCGGCTTCACCAAGGCAGCATTGTCGCTCATCGTCGTATTGATGTTCGTACACGAGAAGATCTAAGAGCAGGGGAATCAGATCATGGAAAATAAATTCGACCGTGGATCGGCACTGTCCATTTTTGGCAGTGACCGCAGAGAAGACTTCATGGCGCTGGTTTTCGCGCTCGCGATTGCCTTTGGTGTCTATATACTGGTTGGCTAAAAGCTGATCATCACGCTGTAGCCGGTGCCCGCATTCGCGGGCACCGGTTTTTTAAACGTAGAGGTTCGTATGCAGACGGCGCATCATGTGCTGCTCGCCAGTCACGGCACCGAAGGTGCCCAGGCTGCCGAGCGTATGGCTCTCAGCGTCTGCGCTGAGGGCGCGGAAATTCATCACTTGATCGTTGTTCCAGATCTTTGGCAAGGAATGACCGGCGACGACTGGCTCAACAACGGCTCCACGCGCGACACCTATCGACGTTACCTCGAGTCCGAACTGGGACGGGAAGTCGATCAGGAGTGCGAGCGGTTGCGTAAGGAAATCGAAACGCAGGGCTTGCGCTATAGCAAGGAAATCGTCGTGGGCAAACCCGATGAGTGTCTGATCAAGGCGAGCAAGAGCGGCCAGTATGACCTAGTCGTAATGGGTTCGCCGCGCCCGAAAGGCAAGAAAGGCCTGCGTTCTCGGATGGCGACCAAGTCGTTGGCCGGTGCGCTGGCTACACCGCTGTTGGTTGTTCCCTACCCGAATGACTGAAGCGTCAAGCGCGCCAACCGACGCTCAGGATTCCGCCTGGGCGTCAATCATTACCCCACTCTCCCCGTCGGCGCTGCGGGTGTTCTGCGCTGATGTCCAACGACTCTTGCGCATCAACCCGTTGCTCGAATTCCAGCGTTGGGAGCAAACCGGCGCAGAGAGTTTCCACTTCAAGGGTCGCAACCTGAGCCAGGACCCGGCGTTCGACATCGACACGGATCTGCAGGTCGAGGCCGTGGATGATGGTCTCGTTATTCACTATTCCTCGGGGCTCAAATCGGCAACTCGGATCAAGATTGAACCGGCTGCCAACGGCTCACAGCTCACCATAGTCGACACCTATGACAGGGTGAGCGAGGACGAGCGTCGCGCGCGCTTGCATGAAGTCGACAAGAGTCTGGTGCCGTGGGCGCGCTACCTCCAGGAGTTTCTCATCTCGTGGCGGCGTTGGTCGTGGCTGGCGCCATGGCGTTGGTACATGCGCCGTGTCTGGCAGCCGATGAAACCCTCGGCTCGCCGCATCGTCTACATGCTGTGGTGGATCACGCTGGTCGAAATAGTGGTTATCTTCGCTATTGCCATCGTGTTCTGGACCCGAGTCGCCTGAATCGACGACGCAATTGTCACACTTCCTTTCGCATTTTCGCTTTCGCTAAAGATCGCCTGTCCGCCGTCCGACACCCGTAGGTAAGACGTGTCGCAGACTGCAAACGTTTGGTGCCCGCACCAGCATGCATGTCTACGGCACACCCATCGGGCGCAGCCACTTTGCCTTCGTCAGTTGTGCCTGCATTTGTTTGCACACGCGTTGGCGCGCTCACCGGCATCGCGGCCAGGAAGAGGACCCCGATCTATGGTTCCTTACATGAAACGGATTTTGAACTCAGAGCTGTTCTTGCTGCTGATGGCGGGCGTCGTTAGTTACACCGCGTTTGTTGCTGTCATTCTCGCCACCTTGCAGGTTCCGCCTGAGGCAATTCTGCACAGCGGTCTCAAGGAAGTGCTGTTGGTGTTCGAGGGCTAGCAACTAGTAGCGCAAGGCTAGTAGCGAGCGACGAGTGGCGAGAAACTGGCAACGATCTACTAGGTATCAGGCGCTCGCCACCTGCACGCTGGTACGCCCTTGAGCCAGTTCGTTAACCGCGCGGTCCAGTAGCTTCTGACTCTTGCGTAGCCAGGCGCACGCGTCACACCGGCACGTGCGTTGGTTGTGACTCGAATGAATGACCTGGGCGCTGACATGCTCGAGCGCGAACTCGAGTGCGTCGGCCAACTCCGCCAGACTCTTGCCTTCCAGCGCGACGAACTCATCGTTGTGGTATAGCCAGCGGCACTCCGGGCCGTCAAAACACGTCAGGCACTCGATATCCTCAGCCGCATAGTTGCCACTGTGCGGGCAGTTGTCGACATCGAGACCCGAGCGGATCAAGTCGCGGGGATAAGCGAGTGCTTCGAGCATTTGCTTTCTCATTAGTTCCTCCCACCAACTTGCTAAGCGACACTCACTGCAGCATATCAACCGACATCCACAATAACCAGATAGGCCATAGGGGCTCATCCGTCAAGCTGTAGCAATGACCGAGCATTTCAGTCGACAAACCTGATGACAGATCGGCGACGACGCCGTATCCTCACCCTACAATCCACAACGACTTGAATATGCTGCGCTATGTCTACATTGCGGTGCTGCTGAGCCTCCTTTCGGGATGCGCGCCCCTGCAATCGGTTGATACGCTCGATGGGCTGCTGGCGCGCGTCGAGCACACGTACGGTGCGGCCACACAGATGAAAGCCGTGCGCCAGAGTGGCCAGCTCAGCTCCGCCAGGGGCGGTTCGGTCGGTCACGTCACCCGCAACTTCGTCTATCCTGACAAGTTGCGCATAGACATCGCCTTCCCCGACGGCAGGACAGAGCAACGCGTGCTCAACGCTGGCCAAGGCTGGCGCCATGGTCGCGCGAGCCAGGGCCCCAGCTTGGACGCCATGCGCCTGCAGGCGGCTAGGATTGGGTTGCCCCGACTGTTGCTCGACCAGCGTGCCCGCGTGCGCGAACTTCCCTCGGACAATGCCGACAAATCGCGGCGCACGCTGGAGCTGGAGTTGGACGACAACCTCAGGATTATTGCCCAGATCGACGCCGCCACGGGCCGCATCGTCGCCTCGCAGGGTGTGCTCGGAAACTCATCAACTCGCATGATTTTCGATGCGAGCTACGATGATTTTCGCAGCCAGGATGGCGGCTTGTATGCCTTTAAGGAGAGCCACAGCGTGATGGGGCGTTTCACGGGACAGACCACACTTGAACGTGTTGAGGTGCTGCCGTCTCTGGCGGATGAGCTCTTCATGCCGTCAACGATGAGCCAGTAGCACGGCTCGGCGCAATTCTTATGGGCAACGCGCTGACTCTGCGCAATCTTCGCAAGACCTATGCCGGGCGTGTCGAAGCGCTCAAGGGTATTGATCTCGACGTCGCCGAGGGAGACTTCTTTGCGTTGCTTGGACCCAATGGCGCGGGTAAGTCAACCACCATAGGTATTACCACGTCGCTCGTTAACAAGAGCGCGGGCGAGGTTCGCGTCTTCGGCTACGATCTGGACACCCAAGCCTCGTCGGCAAAGCGCTGCATTGGCCTGGTTCCCCAGGAGTTCAATTTCAATCAATGGGAACCGGTGGTCGAGATTGTCGTCAACCAGGCCGGCTACTACGGCATAGACCGGCACACCGCCCAGAAGCGTGCCGAGCGCTACCTGCGCCAACTCGAGCTGTGGGACAAACGCCGGGCGCAGGCGCGGGATTTATCCGGAGGCATGAAGCGGCGACTGATGATCGCCCGAGCCTTGGTGCACGAACCCCGGTTGTTGATCCTCGATGAGCCAACTGCGGGCGTGGATATCGAGATCCGCCGCAGCATGTGGCAGTTTCTGCGCGAGCTCAACGCTCAGGGTACGACCATCATTCTGACCACGCATTACCTCGAGGAGGCGGAGAATCTGTGTCGTAATATTGCAATCATCGACGACGGGCTCATTGTCGAGAACACGAGCATGCGGGCATTGCTGAGCAAACTGAACGTCGAGACCTTTGTCCTCTATCTGCAGCAGCCTCTCACCCGACTTCCAGTTATGCCTGGGCACGAGCTGCGCCTCGTCGACGAGACAACGCTGGAAGCGGATATTACTAAAGAGCGCACTATGAACAAATTGTTCGCCGATCTGAGCGCGCACGGCATTGAAGTGCTCAGCATGCGCAATAAGACCAACCGTCTGGAGGAACTCTTCCTGCGCTTGGTCGCCGACGATGGTATTCGAGTTGAAGCTGCGCCAGTGACAGCCGAGTCATCATGAGGCTCAATGAACAATTCGTCGCATTTCAGACCATCCTGATCAAGGAGGTGCTGCGTTTTGCTCGGATCTGGATGCAGACGGTGCTGCCGCCGGTCATTACGACCGTGCTGTACTTCATCATCTTTGGCAATCTGATCGGCGAGCGCATCGGCGCCATGGACGGGGTGCGCTATATTGATTACATCGTGCCCGGTTTGATCATGATGGCAATCATCACCAACTCGTATGCTAACGTTGTCTCCTCGTTCTTCGGTTCCAAGCTTCAGCGTCACATCGAGGAGATGCTGGTTTCGCCGGTGCCGAGTTTCGTCATAGTGTTAGGCTTCGTTGCTGGCGGCGTTGCCCGCGGGCTTGCAGTCGGCGCAGCCGTAACTGCCGTGGCCTTGTTTTTCAGCGAGCTGTCAGTGCAGAACTGGGCGGTCACGATTAGCGTCGTGATGTTGACGGCGGTATTGTTTTCCCTGGCAGGGCTGATCAACGGCGTTTTCGCCAAGACCTTCGATGACGTGTCCATCGTCCCGACTTTCGTGCTGACACCGCTGACTTACTTAGGCGGCATCTTTTACTCCATCAAGATGCTCTCCGAGTTCTGGCAGACTGTGTCACTACTCAACCCGATACTGTATATGGTTAACGGGTTTCGCTATGGAATTCTTGGCGTGTCAGACATCCCGCTGGCGGCCTGCTACGCGATCATCGTTCTATTCATCGGCTTGCTGTTTGCTTGGGCGCTGTATTTACTCAACCGTGGGGTTGGTATTCGCACTTGAGCGCCCCATTTCCTGCTTCCAGGCACGATTGAATCGCCACGATTTCGAGGGCTGCTTATGACGAAGCATGTAGACAAGACCGATGAGCAATGGCGTGAGGAACTGACCCCCGAACAGTATCGTGTTACTCGCCAAGCGGGCACAGAGCGCGCTTTCACCGGCCAGTATTACAACCACAAGGCTGCTGGTGTGTATCGGTGCGTGTGTTGCGGCGCGCCGTTGTTCAGCTCCGCGCAGAAGTATGATTCTGGTACTGGCTGGCCCAGCTACTGGGCTCCGCTCGCCGATGACAACGTTAGCGTCGCACGTGACACGAGTCATGGAATGGTTCGCACCGAGGTCAGATGTGCGGCCTGTGACGCGCACCTGGGTCATGTCTTCGAGGACGGACCGGCGCCCACCAATCTGCGCTATTGCATCAACTCCGCTGCCTTGAAGTTTGACGCTGAAGATGCGGGCTAGTGTAGCCTGGATGCAGTATCCGTCGGGTGTGGCGTCCGGGAAGTGGTGCTTCTTCAGTGCAACGCCGTTGGGCCGGTCATGCGCGGGCGCAACAGGTGTCTTGGACAAGGAAGCTTCGTGTTCACTGGAATTTGCCAGCGTTTAGCTCCGACGGGCGCTGCGTCCAGGCTGCAGGTATCAGACGGTCTGCTGCTCAGGCAATAATGTCCGGCGTCAACTTACTCTCAATCTTGGCAATCATATCCTTGAGCCACAGCTTGCGCTTCTTTAGGCGTGTCAGCTGGAGCTGGTCCACGGCGGGCTCCTCCTGCAGCCGACCGATTACATCGTCGAGGTCTCGGTGCTCGAGGCGCAATTCCTCCAGGCGCTGGCGCAGGTCCTTCTCGTCCATCTTGTATCTGGTTTCGCTCTCCGCAGGACGGCCACGGCGGTCGTCACTGAGCTCAATCTTAGGTACCCACTGCCGTTGCCGCAATGTGTGGCGCGTGCCAAAAGCGGTGCACAACGCACCGATTTTCATGCTGCGCCTCCGTCCGATGCAGCGCCAGGCGTCCGGACGGGCTCGAAGCGCTAACAGCCTACCGCATTGGTCCGAGAATGTGTCGGAAACATTGACGAAATAGGCGCCACGCGGTCCTACGCGGCCGAGCCGCGCGGCCGGCTGTCGTCGTCGCTTTGCATAATGCACTTACCCGGTCCGGGCGAACGTCGCAGTTTGCACCGAATCGGTCACTTTCGCCCTCCACGTCGTGTTTGCCTCTGTCAGTGCGCTTTACAGCGCCCAGGCAGCGGTTCACTCATGGCCCCATGCCGCATGAGAAGCCGTATTGAAACAACGTGTTAGGTGATTTCTTGAGAACCGGCACGGCGCTTGCATTCACATAGGGCAAAACAACAAGACTTATGCGGTGACGTCGGGGGGCGTCATCTTGCAGACGGGATAATAACCATAATAATCCCCTCAACGGCATCTTCGGGTGCCGTTTTTTTTGCCGAGTCGGGCGCCCAGGTTCAGCCGCGCCCGACCAACACCAGCGATAGCCAGGGCCAGTAGGTAATCACCAGCAGGGCAGCGAGCAGGATCACAAAGAAGGGTAGTGTGGCGACGTAGAGCTGCATTACGGGTTTCTTGAAACGGTAGCTCGCGATGAACAGGTTCATGCCGATCGGCGGCGTGAAATACCCGATCTGCATGTTGGCCAGAAATATGATGCCCAGATGCACCGGGTCGACGCCGTAACCGACGGCAACTGGCAGCAGCAGGGGTACCATGAGCACCAGCGCCGAGAAGATGTCTAGCATCGTGCCCAACACTAGCAGGAACAGATTCAGCAGAATCAGGAAGGTCAGCTGATCAGAGATGTTGGCCTTCAATGTCGCGAACACGCGCGACGGCACTTGTTCGTCGATCAGATAATTGGTCGAGGCAAGTGAGAGGCCCAGGATCACCAACACCGCGCCGACCAGCACCATCGACTCGCGCGTAATGCGTGGCAGCTGTTGCCAACTGATTTCACGCTGAATGAACAGTTGGACGATGAGTACATACAGCGCGGTGACCGCGGCGGCTTCGGACACGGCGAAATAGCCCGTGTAGATGCCACCCAGGACCACGAACGGTAACGGTAGCTCCCAGCGCGCTGCATACACGGCCCGGGCGGCTTCTTTGAACGAGAACGCTTGTAGCGCCACGTGGCGGTTGTACCACCAGCTCCAGGCACCGAGCAGCATCAGCATCAAGATCCCCGGAAGGATACCGGCCAGGAACATGTCATCCACGGTTACGGTGGCGCCAATGCCCAGCTGCTGGGCGACCACGGCATAGAGAATCAGCGGTACCGACGGCGCGAACAGTAGCCCCAGACTGCCCGACGTCGTGATGAGGCCGAGATTGAAGTTTTCCCGATAGCCACCCTGAATCAACGCTGGGTAGAGTAGAGCGCCCAGGGCGACGATGGTGACACCGGAGGCACCGGTCAGGGCGGTGAACAAGGCGCAAGCCACCAGCGCCACAAAGGCCAGTCCGCTCGGCATCCAGCCCAACAGTGCTTGACTCAAACGCACCAGGCGTGAAGGTGCCCCGCTTTCACTGAGGACGTAGCCGGCGAACGTGAACAGTGGAATGGCCAGCAGCACCGGCATCTCTGCCAGGCGGTAGAACTCTATGGCAATGACAGCCAGATCGATGTCGGCCTGGCTGAAGGCCAATAGCGCTGCGGCGCCGATGACGGCGAACAGCGGCATGCCAAGCAGCGCCAACAAGATCAAGATGAGGGTGGCGAGGATCACCCGAATTCCCCGCGCAGCTCCCTGAAGCGCAGGGCAGTATCGACAAAGTAGCGCAGGGCGATGATGCCAAAGCCGATTGGCATAATCAGCTCACAGACCCATACCGGCACATTGGCGAAAGCGATGGTGGCTGCCTCATGGTCCATGAGCACCAGGCGTGCGCTGTGGTAAGCCAGCAGCGTGCAGATGACCGCGGTGAGGCTGTGGGTGACGAAGCGAGCGCGAATCTGCCAGGAAGGGGCGAGAAACCGCGACAGGATATCGATGCGTATGTGACGGTTGCGCCGGCTTGCCACAATCGCACCGAGCATGCCGACCCACAACACCATGACGCGCAGCAGTGTTTCGCTCCAGACAATGCCGGTGTCAAACAGATTGCGCAGCAGGATCTGAGTGCCGCCAAGGCCGACCATGCATAGGACGGTGGTCACAAGCAGCGCGTTTTCGGCACGCCGCGTGGCCAGCGCCACGCGCACCAACAAACGTCTATTGCGCACCGGCCGAGCCACGCCGCAACTCCGCAATTAACTGCTCCAGCAGGCTGACGACCTTGGGGCTGAAGCCGGCGTTGCGCTTGAGCTCAGCCACTGCCGGGGCTACGGTGCGTTCCCACTCCTCAGTGTTGCTCACGGAAGGTTTGACGAAGGTAATGCCCTGGCTCTGGAGGGCGTTGCGCGCACTCTGATCGTCGATGCGCGCCTGCGCATTCAGTTTCTCAAACGTGGCTCGCATGACGTCGCGAACGGTTGCTTGGTCGGCCGGGGCGAGGCGCTCGAATGCCTTGCGGTCCAATACGAAAATGCCATAGATGTAGGCCAGTGGTAGATCGGTGACGTACTTGACACGCGTATGCCACTGTAGCGCTATGCCGGCGGTCGGCGAGGTGGCCACGGTGTCGATGAGCCCGGTCTGCAGCCCGGTTAGCACGTCGGTCAAGGGCAACGGTATCGGGGCCACGCCAATGGAGGCAAATGCCTCGCGGGTGATTTCGTCACCTTCTGGCGCCCACACCTTACGCTGGCGCAGATCATCGGTCGTGCGCACCGCCGTGTCGGACATCAGATAGGCGAATCCGCCCTCGCCAATGCCGAACGCCACATAGCCGTTCTCGTGCAGGCCGTCGATGATCGCTGCGTCGATGCGCGGACGTACGTGATCCACTTCGGCGTAGGAACGAAACAGAAACGGCATCGAATACAGTTGTACATCGGGGCTGATCTCTGACAAGCCACCGCCTGCCAAGGCTCCACCCTGAAGCTGGCCGACGCGCATCTTGCGCAGCACGCTCTGGTCCGAGCCCATCACGCCGCCCGGATAAAAGCGAAACGTCGCCCGCCCCTCGGTCTTGTGTTTGATCTCGTCGGCTGCCGCCCGAAACGCCTGCATCCAGGCGGTGCCGTCCGGGGCGAGAGTGGCAACTTTGAACGTCTGCGCGTCCACGGCGGATGAGACGACAACGGTGAGCACGAGCAAGAGGTAACGCATGCCTGAATTCCTCAGCTTCAGAAATAGTCGGCGCCCGAGGCCAACAACTCGCGCGCCTGTTGTTGGGCCAGCGTGTTGGACAGGGTAAGGTCGTGGTGGTACGGGCTGGCGCTGAGCACCTCATTGAGCAGACGGTCATGGAGCGCCTGGTCGAACATCAAGCGGGCATAAGTACGCGCAAATTCGACCTTGGCGATCAGGTCGTTGCCCTCTGAGAGCCGAATGGCGCGCTCGAAATGCGCGCGACCGATTTCCGGTTTGCCCCCCAGCGATGGCGGGATCTGGCTGCGCATGACGCCAAGATAGATGTGCGCGCGACCATTCTCGTGGTCTTCCCGCAACGCGATGACCCGTTCCAGCGCCAGCTCGACCCGCGGCAACTCGGCGATCGCTTCCCAGTCCGCCCGCCTCACCTGAATACGCCCCGCCCAGGTTATGGCATAGGTATAGAGCATTGCCACGTCATCGAGATCCACCTTATTGAGCGCCTGCTGATAGGCGGCCATGTCGCTGCGCTCGAGCGCGCAGATATCGCGATAACGCTGACACAGCGCCCGGCGGGAAAAGTCGTGAGCCTTGGCGCTCAGGCGTTGGGCCCGCTGCGGTTCGTCGACGAAAACGCTGGCATAGGCCCCGTACAGGGTCGCACCCGCATGGAGCAGCGCCGCATTGTCCGGGTCGTCGGCCAGCATACCGTCAATCAACAACAGGTAGGCCGGCGCGCCGGCCTCAACAGTGGCGGGGTCGTCCTGGTTCAGGATGGCACCAGCCAGATCGCTGGCCAACTGGTCAGCGGCCAGGCTGGTACACCCTGCCAACCAGAATTGACACACGACGAGGAGTGCAAACGCAGTCCTTGTTCTCATTCTTGGCATTCTGTATCGCGCTTCGCTGCGCTGGTTGCGCCATAACCTAGCGGGTTTTCGGTGTGGCGACAACCGCGGGCGCGCCGGGCGCGCGGGCCGATTGTGCGGTTGCAACAAGAGTGTGACGCTGGTCAAGAAAGTGCGCCTGTGACCGATAACCCCACTATTGCGCCCCGATCCCGGCGGCTGCCTAGCCTATTGCCCAGAACACGTCGTTGCCGATGAATTCCGACAAAGTGGCCAGCTCGCGCGACGGCGGAGCGCTTCGGCTATTGCCGAGTTTCGCCGTTGCGGCCGCGGTGACCATGGTGCTGGTGGCGTTGGTGCTGGGCGTGCTGTTCCGCGAACTGTCCACTCACAACCTGGTGGCTGTCGCCGAGAACAAGAATGTCGCCTTGGCCCGACTGATGGCCAACTCGCTGTGGCCACGCTACGCCGACTTCCTGCGCGGCGACGGCGCCCGTCTCACCCGGAGTGAGTTGGCTGAGCATGCCAACACGCGGGCCATACATGCCGCAGTCGACGTGCAGAGCCGCGGTCTGGCCATCCTGAAGGTCAAGATCTACACCCTCGATGGGCGCACCGTCTTCTCCACCGACCCGCGTCAGCTCGGCGAGGACAAGAGCGCCAGTGAGGGCTTTCGTGCCGCCCGCGGCGGCCAGGTTCATACCACTTTGTCGCACCGCGATCGTATCTATGCCCGCAGCGAGCTCATCAGCGATCGCAATGTGTTGGCGACCTATATTCCAATCCGTGCCGAAGACAACACGGCTATCGATGGCGTGTTCGAGGTCTATTCCGACGTCACCGCGCTCAGCGACGCGATCGCTGCACAGCAAAAATTGGTCATGGCCGGCGTGGTGGCCTTGCTGGGGCTCGCTTACGTCATCCTGTTTTACGTCGTACGCCAGGCCGACCGTTTGCTGGAGCGCCACCACTACGAACATGCCGCCAATGAGGCGCGGATTCAGCACCAGGCCTACCACGATTCCTTGACGGGGCTGCCCAATCGGGCCTTGTTTGTCGATCGCCTTGAACATGCCATGGCCAAGGCCCAGCGCAACGAGCGCCTGCTCGCGCTCATGTTCCTCGACCTGGATCGCTTCAAACAGGTCAACGACAACTTTGGCCACGAGGGCGGCGATCAGTTGTTGCGCATGGCCGCCGAGCGTTTCAAGACTGTGGTGCGCGATGGAGACACGGTGGCGCGCCTGGGTGGTGACGAGTTCACCATCATCATGGAGGACATGCGTCATATCGACGAGGCCGCTGCCGTTGCCGAGCGCCTTCTGAGCGTGGCCGCTCAGCCATTCGAGCTGGCTGGCAAGGAAGCCAGCATCTCGGTCAGCATCGGCATTACCATATTTCCATTTGACGACACCACAGTCGAGGCGCTGTTGCGCCATGCCGACACGGCTATGTATAGCGCCAAGCAGCGAGGTCGCAATCGCTTCGAGCTCTATCGTGCGGAACTGAGCCAGGAAAACTCTCGTCGCATGCAGTTGGAACAGGAGCTGCGCCGGGCGCTGGTTCAGGAGGAGTTCGAGCTGTTCTATCAGCCCAAGGTCAATTTGGTGAGCGGCAGCATGGCGGGTATGGAGGCGCTGTTGCGCTGGCGTCACCCCGACCGCGGCCTGGTTTCACCCGGCGAATTCATTCCCACGCTGGAGGAAACCGGATTGATTGTGCCGGTCGGCGAGTGGGTGTTGCGCGAGGCGTGTCGGGCCAACAGGCGCTGGCAGGATCAGGGGCTGCCGGCGCTCACAGTGTCGGTTAACGTGTCTGCCGAGCAACTACGTCAGGAGGGCTTCGTGGAACTCGTCGCGCAGGTGCTGGCGGAGTCGGGGTTGCAGCCTGGCTATCTCGAGCTCGAAATGACCGAGAGTTGCCTGTTGGAGGAAACCGAGGCCAGCACGGCCATGGTCAAGGCGCTGAAGAGTCTAGGCGTGCGCATCGCGATCGACGACTTTGGCACCGGCTATGCCTCGATGACCTACCTCAAGCGCTATCCCGTTGATGTGCTCAAAATCGACCAGTCCTTCATGCAGCGCCTGAGCAGCAAGAGCGAAGACACTGCGATTGTGACGGCGATCATGGCGCTGGTGCACAGCCTGCGGCTGGAAGTCGTTGCTGAGGGGGTGGAAACCGCACAACAGCTAACTTTCCTCTATGCGCTCGGCTGCAATGTCATTCAGGGATTTCTGTTCAGTCGCCCATTGCCGGAAGACGAATTCGTGCGCCAGCTGCTCAACGCGCGCAATTTCCGCGATCAGCTCGACCGGCTCGAACTGCTCGGCGCGCAGAGCGCTTAACCTGCGATCCTAATCAACGGCACCCACATCTCGCGCTCGCTCAAGCCTCCGTGCACGCCGATCTGGTGGAATGGTCGCTCGTTGGCAAGGCGGTCCTTGATGATGTATGGCGCGCGCATCAACAGAACATAGTGGCCGACGCGTTCGGCCAGCTGGCTTGCGGCGGGTCCTTGGCCGAATAGGCCGTCATTGATAAGCCTCTCACTGCTCACGACATCGCAACAGTGTCCTAGCGCGCTGTGCACATAGTCTTCGAATTGGGACTGTTTGTTGGCGTGGACATAGCAATAGGCGGCGCGCGGCTCGCCACACAGGGGTAGCACCAGCGCATCGTGCAGCGGTCGGTGAGCCTCGACCTCGATGAGGTGTTGCTCATCGGTGTCGACGAGGCCGTGGTCGGCGCTCACCAGCACGATGCAGTCGTGGCCCGCCAGGCGCCGGCTGAGCTGAGCCAGCGCCGCATCGATGGCGGCAAAATGCTCGGCGACGTTCTGACTGGCCACGCCGAAGCGATGGGCCAGCGAGTCGAGCTGGGGCCAGTAGGCCAGCGTGTAGCTCGGCGCCGGTGTCTGGGTGACCACTTTGGCAATCGCCTCGCAGAAGCCGGCCAGGTCCTCATAGGGGTGGCGGCGCGCGCCGGCGGCGGTCGCCAGGGTGAAGTCCGAGTCGGCAATATAGCTCGCCGTGACCATGTGCTGGTGGCGCGTGTTGACGCGTGCGGCCAGCACTGGGCTGGCGATGATGTCGCCCGGGCCGATGCCACTGGCGCTGAAAGGCTCACCGCCGTGGCGCGGTACAAACGGCAGTACCGCCGCGACGCTGCCCAGCTCGCGCAGGTAGGTGAACCAGCCCGTGATCGCATGTTGCTGCGGGGCCACTGCCGTGTAGTAGGTGGTCATGGCGCTGGCCGTGGTGCTGGGAAACACCGAGGTCAGGCGCTGGCGGGGCTGCTCGCCCAGAAAGCAGGGGCCCCGCGCACTGAGGAACGCCTCGCCCAGGCCGTCGATGACGACCAGCACGATGTGGGCACGAGCGGCCAGCTTAGCCGGGGGCAGCGTCCCCAGGGGGGCGTAGGGTGAGTCAACGCCCAGCGCTGTGCTGACGCTGGCCATGAGGTTGGTGATGCCGGTGCCGCCGTAGTCGGGGACAACGCCCAGGCCGGCAAGCGGATTGGCGGAGTTGCTTTGCATGCGTCAAGTAGCTGTGCGCCGCGATGGCGTTGTTCTGTATAATGCCGCGTCCATTTTGGAGGCAAGACCTGTGATTGAAAAGCTGCGCAATATCGCCATTATCGCCCACGTCGACCATGGCAAAACCACCCTCGTCGACCGGCTGCTGCAAGACTCCGGCACTCTGGTCAGTCGGGGCGAGGTCCAGGAGCGGGTGATGGACTCCAACGAGCTGGAGCGGGAGCGCGGCATCACCATCCTGGCCAAGAACACGGCCATTAACTGGGGCGAGTATCGTATCAACATCGTCGACACGCCCGGCCACGCCGATTTCGGCGGCGAGGTGGAACGCGTGCTGTCCATGGTCGATTCGGTGCTGCTGCTCGTCGACGCCGTTGACGGACCCATGCCGCAAACGCGGTTCGTCACTCAGAAGGCCTTGGCGCGTGGCCTGCAGCCCATTGTCGTTATCAACAAGATCGACCGCCCGGGTGCGCGTCCGAGCTGGGTGTTGGATCAGACCTTCGATCTGTTCGACCGTCTCGGTGCTACCGATGAGCAGCTCGACTTCCCGGTCGTCTATGCTTCAGCACTCAATGGCTATGCAAGCCTGGATGACAGCGCACGAGACGGTGACATGCTGCCGTTGTTCGAGACCATCGTCGACAAGGTTCATCCGCCACAGGTCGAGCCCGAGGACCCGTTCCAACTTCAGGTTTCGCAGCTCGACTACAACAGCTATGTCGGTGTCATCGGTATCGGTCGTATCAGTCGCGGGCGTATCAAGACCAATACGCCGGTGACCATCGTGGACCGCAACGGCAAACGTCGTCAGGGACGGGTACTGCAGGTGTTGGGCTTCATGGGCTTGGAACGCATCGAAGTCGAGGAAGCCAGTGCCGGCGACATCATTGCCTTCACCGGTATCGACGAGCTCAACATTTCAGATACCCTGTGCGATCCGAACGCCGTCGAAGCGCTGTCGCCGCTGACCGTCGACGAGCCGACCGTGAGTATGACGTTTCAGGTCAACAACTCGCCGTTTGCCGGTCACGACGGCAAGTTCGTGACCTCGCGTCAGATTCGTGAGCGCCTCCAGCGCGAGCTCAAACACAATGTGGCGTTGCGCGTCGAGGACACGGAAGATCCGGACAAATTCAAGGTGTCCGGCCGCGGCGAGCTGCACTTATCCATTTTGATCGAAAATATGCGCCGCGAAGGCTACGAGCTCGGCGTTTCGCGGCCCGAGGTCATCATCAAGGAAATCAATGGCCAGCGATGCGAGCCGTTCGAACAGCTGACAGTTGACGTCGAAGACATTCACCAGGGCGGAGTAATGGAGAAACTCGGTCAGCGCGGTGGTGAGCTCAAGGACATGGTGCCTGACGGCAAAGGGCGGGTGCGCCTTGACTATATTATTCCGGCCCGCGGCCTAATCGGTTTTCGCACCGAGTTCCTGACCGCGACGCAGGGCACCGGTTTGCTTTACAGCGTGTTTGATCATTATGGAGCAATCAAACGTGGCGAGTACGGGCAGCGCATCAACGGGGTGTTGATCGCCAACGGCGCTGGCAAGGCGCTGGCTTATGCCTTGTTCAATTTGCAGGAGCGCGGCCGCCTGTTCATTGGCCATGGTGAAGACGTCTACGAAGGGATGATTGTCGGCATTCATTCGCGCGACAACGATCTAGTCGTCAACCCACTCAAGGCCAAGCAACTCACCAACATCCGTGCTGCGGGTTCCGACGAAAACATTCTGCTCACACCACCGATTCGTATGAGCCTCGAGCAGGCGCTCGAGTTCATCGACGATGATGAACTGGTCGAGGTGACGCCCAACCACATCCGCCTGCGCAAAAAGCTGCTGTTGGAGCACGAGCGCAAGCGCGCGGCACGCTCAGCGGTCGCCTGAACTCTGGCGACCAACGCGGCGAGCGGCTAAGATAACTACAATCAAGGCCGCCGCAGTGCGGTCACCTGCCGCGCCGCCCACCAGGCGGCGCAGTGCTGCCCAAGGAGGACACTGCTATGGTTGGAAAGAAGAACGTCGTGTTCGGATTTCTGTATCTAGTGCTCACTGCGGCGCTCGGGCCCTACATGGTGAATATGTACGAGGGTTATGGTGCTGTCGTGGGTGAAAAGCAGCAGAGCGTTGGCCGTCTGCAGCAGCTCAAGACCAACAACTTCGAAGAGGACCTTGAGGCGCTCAGTGCCGAGCAGATTGCCAAGGCGAACACCGATGGTATCTTGTCACTGAACAAGCTGCTCAACACCGAGGCCGAAATCGACGCCATCAAAGGGGGCCCGCATGCTCACGGCAACCTTGAAGCCCTGCTCAATGTCGCTGCCGGACTGACGTTGTGCTTCATCGCCGTGGCGCCAATGTTCAAGCAACTCATTAGCTGGTTGTTCATTGGTGGGGCTGTGCTCCATTCCGGAATGCTGTATCTGCGTGCCTTTGGCTTCGAGTGGGCCAACACGCTGATCCTGGCTGGGCCGTGGTTGGTTCTGCTGGGGCTGCTGTTGATCGGCATCGCAGCAGCCATGGGTTTTCGTGGCGAACTGGTTCGCGACTAGCGCCCGGCTCGCCAGCACGATCATTGCGAGGCGCTCGTGTTATCGCTCTATCCAGACATTAAGCCTTATGTAACTCATTCACTGGCGGTCGAGCCGCCACACCTGCTGTACGTCGAGGAGACCGGCAACCCGAATGGGCTGCCGGTGTTGTTCGTCCATGGTGGTCCCGGGGCGGGATGTGAACCGTATCACCGGCGCTTCTTCGACCCCGAGGTCTATCGTATCGTTCTGTTCGACCAACGCGGCTGTGGCCACTCCAAGCCCCATGCTTCGCTCGAGGGCAATACGACTCAGGCCCTGGTCGCTGATATGGAATCAATCCGCCAGCACTTGGGTATCGAACGCTGGTTGTTGTTCGGTGGTTCGTGGGGCTCTACCCTGAGTTTGGTCTACGCCGAGGCGCATCCAGAGCGCGTGGCCGGACTCATCTTGCGTGGCATCTTCTTGTGTCGTCCCGATGAGATCCGGTGGTTCTATCAAGAGGGCGCGAGTTGGTTGTTCCCCGATGCATGGGAAGAGTTTCTGGCGCCGATCCCAGCGGAGGAGCGCGGTGACTTGCTCCAGGCGTACTATCAACGACTCAGTGGCGATGATGAGATTGCGCGTATGGCCTGCGCCAAAGCGTGGTCAGTATGGGAAGGGCGCACTTCAACACTGAAGCCCAACAAGCATGTCATCGACCATTTTGCTGCACCGTTTACGGCGCTGTCACTGGCGCGTATTGAGAGCCACTACTTCGTCAACAATATCTTTCTGGACGACAACCAGATTCTGCGCGACGTGGGGCGCCTGGCCGATATCCCCGCCGTGATCGTGCACGGCCGCTACGATGTGGTTTGCCCGTTGCGCAATGCCTGGGAACTGCACCAGGCCTGGCCTGATTCAGACTTGGAGATCATCGGTGACGCGGGGCATTCCGCCGCCGAGCCCGGCACCGTTGACGCGCTCATTCGTGCCACCATTGGGATGCGTAAGCGTGGGCGATGGTAGATTGGTTTATTAGAAAGATCAGTTGATTGGTCAACTGCCGACAATCGCTGGTCTGCGGAGTCCCAACTAGCGCCGGTTTCACGAATCGTTCTAGTCAACACATTGCGCTTGTCTCTGCGTCACCTGATCTGCACCAACAAACAACACATCGACGCCGCTGCCACCTCACTCACCCCAATGATCGGTCTCCTGCAGCGCGTGACCCGAGCCTCTGTAACCGTCGACGGTGAGACCATCGGTGCCATTGATCGCGGCTTGATGGTGCTCGTCGGCGTTGAACGCGGCGACGCCGAGGCGCAGGCTGAGCGGTTGCTGCAACGCTTGCTCGGCTACCGCGTATTCCCCGACGAGCAGGACAAGATGAATCTCAGTGTGGCCGACATTGGTGGCGGATTATTGTTGGTACCACAGTTCACGCTGGCGGCCGACACAGCCAAGGGCATGCGCCCCAGCTTTTCATGCGCGGCGCAGCCTGAGGAAGGCCAACGCCTGTTCGAATTCCTCGTGGCCCGTGCCCGCCAGACTCATGGCCAAGTCGCGTGCGGACAATTCGGAGCGGACATGCAGGTTGCATTGACCAACGACGGACCGGTTACGTTCTGGTTGCAGGTCAGACCGGCGAGGGCAGCGCGGCCGTGAGAACACGCCACATTGTCTTGCTCATCGTCGTTGTCAGCATTGCGCTGGTACTGGTATTAGTCCCCACCGGTCGCCGCGATGTCGAGCGCTCACCCGATGACTACCCTTGGCTCATAGACGTTAACGCTGCTGGCGAGACGCGCGTGCTGGGCATCACCCTTGGTCGCAGCAGCTTGGCTGATGCCGAGCAGCGCTTTGGTTCCAGCGCGGCTGTCGTTTTGTTCGCGGCGACTGACAACGGCTTGTCATTGGAAGCGTTCTTCAACGAAGTCACGTTGGGCGGGCTGTCGAGTCGCATCATTCTGAATTTGTCGGTGCCACCGGAGGTGCTGGCACAGATGCGTGAGCGCGGGGGCGCTGGCGAGCGCACCGAGAGTGGTGCCGTGCGCCATCGCCTGCATGTCGATGATTTGGCAAAGGCGCGCGCAGCGTCCATCTGGGCCTTGACCTATGTCCCGTACGTACAACTGAAGGCGGACCTCATTGAGGAACGATTCGGCAGAGCAACGGAAGTCGTGCGCACCAGCAAGCAGACTGTGCACTTGCTTTATCCCAATAAGGGCTTGGACATCATGGTCAATGACGACGAGCGCGAGGTGCTGCAGTTCGTACGACCAGCGGACTTCGAGCGCTTGAGAGCGAAACTGGTCCGGCAATAGGTCCAGTTGATGTACGCCGTACCAAGCCCCCTTCGGCTATAAATTCCGCCAAATCCGAAAAGGCGCGTGGCCGTTCACAGTGACGAACGCGGACCACGGGGGCGGACCTAGCCAACACACTGTATTGGGCTGTCGTTCTTACTCAGGGCACCTTTGTTTCGATATCTGGGGAGAATAGGGTCGTAGGAATGCCTAAAGTCGTAAATCACTCTGCCACGCCGAGCCCTAATGTCGTAAATTTTCCCCACGCCAGGACGGGCCCTGCGCCCAGGTACGCATGAACGGGTGCTGCGGAAAGTCGTAAAACGGAATCGACCACGGAAGTTGTATCGTGGTGGCCTCACAAGTAGTCTCAGACCGTGGCCGACTCGGCGACCCGTACCACAGAGCGTCCAGTGAACGCGGGCGTGGCGGCAGCAGCCGGCCATTCGCGGCCGTTCCGAGACCTCCGGGGCGATGGTTACCCGGGGCATATTGCGGACGCTCCGAACCGGAGGTAAGGTCAAGTGCCTAAGGCGCAGTTATGGGGCGATCGACCACCTAAGTTGCGGGCCGCTGACGGCAAGCTAGCGCTGGACCTGCACAAGAAAGGGCATTTATCCTTCCTTTACGCCGCGCGGCCGACCGAACCACCCATATAGTGTTATCAGGTACTCGAATTCCGTATGTTCAAGTTGGATAAAGATGCCTTGCGCAAAGGCTTGCTGCACATCGGAGCACTGCTAGCGATGTGGTGTTTCTACGCGCTGCTCATTGAACATTTCGGCGGCTTTACGACCGTGCACCTCTACCGGCAGTGGCTGGAAATTCTCGTTGTCCTTTATCTGTACGGCTATCTTTACATCATGCTCAAGCCGGCGCGTGGGCGCGCGCTGCTGGCGGCGGTGCCCCTCCTGCTCATCTACCTGGTGCACGATGTGTTCTTTCTTGCATACGGCAAGGTGTTTCGCTTCGTCAACCTGAACGAGCTGCCCGAGTTGCTGCAGATCCTGCCGGCGACGCATGCGGTGTTGCTGATTCTTCTGTTCGTCGTGCCTGCGCTGTTGATCTTGCGAACGATTGACTACCGCCGTCCGTTGCCGATCATCGCGGGCCTGTTGCCGGTGGCGATTACGGTGTTTGTCATCGAGGCCACGCCGGCGGCGTTCGCAACCGGTTTTCAGTCCGTTTCGAGTGAAATTGTCAAATACTCCGATGTGAAAAGCGTCGAAAACAACGGCCGCCTTGCCATGTTCCTTTATCGCGAGGCCCAGCGGCTCGATATGTTGGATAGGATTGCTCCATATCGCGGTCGTGCGCGTTATGAAGCGCACATTGCCGAGCGAGTGGCGCAGCTCAGGGCCAACCTCAAGCCGCGCAACGTCCACTTGATTGTGTTGGAAAGCTTTCTCGACCCGCGTCTGTTTAAGGATCTGAAGTTTTCGCAGTCGCCGGTTCATCCAAACTTCGAACGCTTGTTCGGCAACACGCTGGGTCTGTCCATCTCGCCGGTGTTCGGCGGTGCAACCGCGCAGGCCGAATTCGAGGTGCTCTGCGGTGTCCCTGCTTTCGAAAAACTTTCCAGCGTGGAGTTCAATGCGTTCACCGGTGCGCCCGCCCATTGTTTGCCCGGCATCCTGAGCTCCCTCGACTATCGCACCGTTGCCAGCAATGCTTACAAACCCGACTTTTTCAACGCACAGCCAGCGTATCGGGGCATTGGATTCGCGGAGCAGCAGTTTCCGACGGAGTTCTATGGTGCGCAGGCGACCTATCTGAGGTTCGGCGACCCCGGCGTCGAAGAGTACCTGTTCGATCGCGACCTGTTTGCGCAAAACCTGGCCTTTGTGCGCAACCATATGGAACAACACCCCGGCACGCCATTGTTCAACTATCTCATGACGATCTATGGGCATACGCCGCATCTGTTGGATCCTGCGGAGCGTCCCGAGACCATCAAGGTCATTTCACACTACGCGGACGATCATCTACAGCGTGCCACGAATCAGTTTTATTACCGTACGCAGGCCGTCGCCGCGTATGTCAACGAGCTTATCGCGCTTGACAAGGACAGTCTCACTATCCTGATCTCGGATCACGTTCCCCCATTGCGCAACGGTGCCAATACCTACAATGCCCTGCGCTATATGGGCAACGAAGAGCAGAGCTATTACTACAACCGCATCGCCATCGTGGAAGACGGCAAGCCGGTAAAATATCCGCCGCTTCATCATTATGATTTGCCGGATGTAATCGCCAACTATCTTACCGAGGGTCGTTACTGCAAGGCGCAGCAGTGCGACTATATGCGCCGCGAATCCAAACCCCGCGAGGCCTCTCTCGATCGGTACCTTGCATTGATGGCGCACGCTTCGGAATAGGTTCACCCGTTTCATCGCGGGGGCATCCGCGCCCGCACCCATCATGGAATGCTCTCGTGTGCTGTGGTTCGCGTGCTCTTGGTGCGCCTAATGCCGTGCACGGAGTGATAACTTCAGGCTGGTGCTCGCCCTCATCAAGAAAATGGACAATTACGCTACTCGGATAGCGCTATAGTCAACGTGGCTGGTCTCGACTGCTTCTTGGTCAGCAGCGCTACCAGACTGGTCGTTGGCAGCAGCTGACCAATCGGTGTTAGTTGAGGGGTGCGTACTCTTGCGGTTCGCGATGGAGTTCCGCCATGCAGAGACGATCCGGTGGATGAAAGTGAGGCCGACTTTCAGGATGTGTCGGACCACTGAGGGCAGCTGCCTGCATGCTCAGGCGCGGAGGACGGCTGATTCGTGTCCACCTTGCCTATTGACACCGATCTGTCAGGGATAGGGCTCTGTCGATGGTTCGCACGGTATCGTGAAGGTCTTTACAAGCGGGTCGTTCAAGGCAAAATGCTCGTGATCGGCCATTACCAGTCGTTTGGCGTTCGAACGCCGAAGGTCAGTTCGCGGTAGGAACGGTCATTCAGTGAGGGCGGTTCGCCCCGGTTAGTCGGACTGACAGTACTTCGGTGCGTCCACGCAAGATGTGTGACTGCTGTTGGTCCGAACGCCCGAGTATTTTGCTCATTCGGGCAGCCCTGCCTTGCGTAGATCCCCCAGAAACGCGCTTTTGAGTTCCGGATCAGACATCGGGATAGTTCTTTCTGTGTGGGAAACAGTTGTCGCCGGGTTAAGTACCCGTAGTTGCTCGACAATCCATTCAGCATCCTTAACCCGGCCGGCATTGACGTAACTCGTGGCGAGAAACAACTTAATTGGTATGGCGTTCTCGTTACGCAGCTGGGCTTCTTCCAGTACTGTTAACGCTTCTTCGTAGCGTCCGAGCTGGTAGTAGGCTCGGCCAAGATTGTAGGGATAGTCCCAGGTGTAATAGGGGTTGAGGCGCATTCCCGTGGTGGTGTATTCGACCGCCTTTTCCGACCTCCCCAGGCTGTTGTTGATAAGCGCAAGCAACCCGTAGCCATCTGCATAGTTCGGCGCAATGCGTATCGCCTTCGCCACCGCTTCCTCTGCCTTATGGTATTCGCGGCGCATCAGGTGAACATAGCCAAGCACCCAGTGGGTTTGGGGAATGTTGTCACCCAAAGCAACCGCTTGCTGCGCTAGGGCCAACGCGCGGTCCAGGGTCTCATTGGGAGTGTCACTCCAGCCGCGTCGATAGTCTAGCGCCAGCGTGACAGCAATGCCGCCATAGGCTCGAGCATACGTCGGGTCGAGTTCAATTGACCGCTCGTAGGCCACCCGGGCCCGTTGGTAGCTCTCCCTTGTTGATTCCTTTAGCAGTCGCTGTCCCTGCAAGAACGATTCGTAGGCTGCGATGTTGTCAGTACCTGGGCGTCCTAGGCCTTCCTCCTCAGCGTCCGTGAGCTTGATAGCCAACGCATTTACAATCTGCTTCGTAACATCGTCCTGAAGTGCAAACACCTCTGAGAGTTTTCGATCGTAGCGCTCACCCCAGATCTGCTTGTCGGTCACCGCATCCACGAGCTGTGCTGTAATGCGCACCCGGTCGCCCGACTTGCGCACGCTGCCATCTAATACATACGCTACACCGAGGTCTTTACCCACCTCGTGCGCCTG
>Ga0209536_100003294_pt1 | contig 26013 bp, 19 predicted proteins | sample DeeMarSeWOR28_12_FD_187461 | JGI IMG/M metagenome (GOLD analysis project Ga0209536, IMG submission 187461) | Marine sediment microbial communities from White Oak River estuary, North Carolina - WOR-2-8_12 (SPAdes) (version 2) | ecosystem: Environmental > Aquatic > Marine > Intertidal zone >...
ACTGGGCCGCACCGAGGGGTTTGTCAAGATCCTGTCGGAGCCCGATTCCGGGCGCGTGCTGGGCGTCGGCATGGTGGGACCCCAGGCCTCGGAGCTGATCGCTGAAGGCACCCTGGCCATCGAAATGGGCGCCACCCTGGAGGATCTCATGGTCACCATCCATCCCCATCCCACCCTCTCCGAGGCCCTGATGGAAGCCGCGGAGGCGGCCGCAGGAAGCCCGATCCATATGGACCATCGCCCGCCTTCAGGGAAGTAGACAGCAGCGCCACGGTCGTGCAGAATGAATGTCATGGAAGCCGGCAGTCTCAAGGTGGAAGCCTATCGTCAAGACGACGACCTGATCGAGGCGACGCGCAGCGACGGCCGGCCGCGGGTGCGGATGTACCGGCCCGAGGGCATCCTGGTGGTTCTGGGGCGCGGCAGCAAACCGGACGCCGAGGTCGAGATCGAATCCTGCGTGGCGGACCGGGTGCCGCTGCTGAAGCGAAGGGGCGGCGGCTGCTCGGTGGTGCTGGTCCTCTGTGTGTAGGTCGTGTAGGTGTCGTTGTAGTTCAGAGGCAGGGGCTGGAGGAAATCCGGCGGAGCATATGTCGTCTTCGTGAGAATGGTGAAAACCTGGAAGTCTGTTGACGAGACGCTCCCGAGCAGGTCAAGAGAACCGTTGAGATGAAAGTACGAATATGATGTCGTCACAACGCCCCCGCTCTCTGTCTCTCCCATCGTCGCGATATTTGCCTCAGCGTAATCGCCAATGTACGGCGTGCTTGCAGGGTCGACCGCCGTGGATGAGGAAGATCCTTCGGAGGTAAAACCGCTGAAGTCCCACGTGTTCCCGCCTCCTTTGTTCCCGACGTTGACCGTACCCTGGAGCGGCGCGAACTCGGTCGTATACGTTGTGCCGATGGTGTAATGGTTGGCGACGTCCTGCTTCGTTATCGTGATCTGGGCAAGCGTTGCCGCTGACCAGAGGACGGTCACAAGCAGAATTGCTGACAAGACCCTCATGGTGCTTCCTCCTGAGTGTGTTGAATGTGGTATTGGGTGAAGTGCAACTGCATCCTGATGGGCCGGGAGCCATCCTGATGAAGAGGAGGGCCGGTCGTATTCTCATCCTTTGTATCGTGCCGCGAAAAAGCTCTGATGCTCCCCTGTACGACGGGCCCCGGCGAGAGGGTTGTCCAATGGGCCACGAGGAAGATAGCGCCCGGCAATATAGTCTCTTGGGGAGAAACCCGCAAGAGGGGGGGAACTACGTTCTCACGAACCGCTCTTGCCCCGGACCCCGAGGGTGCCCCCTGCGACCCCCTTCACCCCCGGTCCAGCATCACGGCAGCGTTCTGCCAGGAGCTCCCGGAATGGCCCGCCGGATGAGCCGCTGCACCGTTTCTCTCATCCGACAGGCTTCCTCCCAAGCGTGGAGGTTCCGCAGGTTGTCCGCTCATGTCACGAAAGATGGTTCTCGCAGCCGTGACCGAGTCAAGACCGTCATTCTGCCGGAATGAGAAAGGGGGCGCACTTGTAGACCACCGCCCTGCATGGTCCCCTGCCGTTCCGGGATACTTCCTTCCGGAGAAGATCCTCCCATGCGGTGTACACCTCCCCGTTCGGGTATGTCTTCTGCAGATCCTGCCGGGTGATTCCGCGGGCAAGAATCTTGAACCGGTCACGGCGGCTCTCAGCCGTCCTGCGGTAGCCGCTCAGCCTCTGCCTCAGACGGCCGAAATCTGACAGCCGCAATCTGGGAAGCCGGCGCACTGCCTGTCTCCAGAGCGGTTCGGATACGGAGAGGAGTTCGTGGGAGCCCATCCCTTCAGAGCATGCAGCGATGGCGATCCTGGTTGCGTCATCTGAGGAATGCCAGAAGGGCCAGAACCCTCTGTAGTATGCGATCTGAAACGTCGTGTCGAAGGGGTAGGCATCGGCCACGACCACCTGGGCGTTGCTCACCGCGCCGATCCGATAGGCCGACTCGAAGTACTCCACACCCTTGGCGAATGCCTGCTCACTGTGGCCTGCAAAGAGAGCGGCTATGTCTCGATCGTGATTGAGCACCACGTTGATGATGAAGTCCAGTCCCAGAAGGTCCGCCGCTCGCTTCATCTCATTGCGGGCTTCCGTCTCCAGTTCTCCTCCGCGCCGGCTGCTCCCCTTCAGGTAGGTGTGCATGTCCCGGACGGTCCTCATTCCGCAGACGCCGGGGTAGACCATCTTGGATCCGCCGGAGAATCCGGCGAAAGAATGGGGGGAGATCGTGCCGATGGCAATTTTGAGATCAGCCTCAGCCACATGACGATTGACATCGATCGGGAGGCCGTTTCCGGTCTTCCCGATTCTGGCAAGGTCCGAATGTGCGCTATGCGAGATGATGCGGATTCCGGTCCGGCCGTCCAGCCCCGTCTTCTTTCTTGCCTGATTCTCTGTTGCCTGGTGGTGGGTACCGCCGGCGATGACCACAGATATTCGCTCCCGTGGCATGCCCGCTGTCTGCAGCATCTCCACGAGAAGCGGAAGGAGAGTGCCGGCGGGGGTCGGCCGGGAGAGGTCGTCGACGAGCAGCACCGCGTCTCGTCTTCCACCTGCGATCTCACTCAGCCGGGGCGATCCGGAAGGCTGCTGGATGCTCGCTTCGATGCCGCTCTGCGAGAGGGGAGCGAGTCTCCTACCCTCAACGAGTATCACGTCCCAGGAATCGGGAAAGCTGATCTCGAGCGGACGGTCGCCGTACCAGGCCGCGCTCCTGAGCTGGATGCGATGCACCACCTACCCTCCCGTCCACCAGTGCCGTTCTGAACGGAGCGGACGACCGATCAGGCGGCCGCCAGCTCTGAGGTGCACTGCGGGCACCGTGTTGCCTTGATTGCGATCTCTGACAGGCAGCGCGGGCATTCCTTTGTCGTCGGTTCGGCCGGCGGGGCCTCCTCTTTGCGCTTCAGTGTGTTGATGCTCTTTATCAGCAGAAAGACGGCGAACGCGATGATGATGAAGCTGATGATTGCGTTGAAGAAGATTCCGTAGTTGAGCGTGACGGCGCCGGCTGCCTGCGCGTCGGCCAGCGCGTCATACGGTCCCGGTTGTGCACCGTCTTTCAGCAGGACAAAGAAGTTCGAGAAGTCAACTCCTCCGAGGAGCATTCCGATAGGTGGCATCAGGACATCGGCGACAAGACTCTTGACGATTGCCCCAAACGCTGCTCCGATGATGATACCGACGGCCATGTCGACGACATTTCCGCGCATGGCGAACTCACGAAATTCCTTGATCATGGCGATCTCCTTCTTCTGGGTGTGAAACCGACTGGAGCCCAAATCTAGGAGAACCCGGGTGGAGTGTCAAGAGTCCCCCCCCGGCGCCGGGGAGGGGATCCGGGAGTGTGCCCCCGGGGGCGCTCCACGGCGCTTTGCTTTTCGCAGAGAAATACGTAGTTTTGCCGGAGCCACGAATCAGGCTCCTCTGGCCCCTGTAAGGAATGGAAGACTCCGTTGTCGGATCCCCGCACCCGTCTCACGCTGGCGCAGATTGACCGGCGCAACTACTATGTGAATCTCACCGAGGGCGCCCTCTTTATCGCGTCGCTCGGGATTCTCTCGGTGCAGACCGTCCTGCCTGCGCTGGTTGTCGGCCTGGGCGGCAGCAACCTGATGGTCGGGGCGTTGAGCGTCATCTTCTATGTGGGGGCCTTTCTGCCCCAGATCTTCGCGGCCCGGTTCTCTGAAACGCTCCCCTGGAAGAAGCCCTGGGCGGTGCTTGCGGGGATGGTCCAGCGCGTCTTTGTCCTCTTCATGGCGCTCGTTGTCCTCATCTTTGGCGGGTCCCACCCGCGTTTGGCCCTCCCCCTTTTCATGGTGGTCTTTGCCCTGGGACAGATCTCGGCGGGAATTTCTGCTCCCGGGTGGTTTGACTTCTATGCGAAGCTCACCTCGCTTCATCGCCGGGGACGGCTCTCGGGCCTCCGGAATTCCATCGGGGGGGTGGGGGCATTTCTTGCCGGGATACTCTTCACCCTCTTTTTGGGATGGTTTGCATTTCCGACCAACTACGGCCTGGCGTTGCTCGTTGCCTTTCTCCTTCAGCTGGCTTCGATTCTTCTCTTTTTTCGTCTCATCGAAGTCGAGCCGAGTCCGGTTGACCCCCCCAGAAAGATTTTCGCCTACCTGAGGGAGCTTCCCGGAATACTCAAGCGGGACCGGGGGTTCCGTCGGTTTCTGATTGCAGCAGTGATTGGCGCTCCGGGGATGATGCCTGTCGCGTTCTTCACGGCGTATGCTCTCAAGACGTTTTCCGCGGGCGAGGCGGTGGTGGGTGTCTTCACGCTGATCATGGTGGCGTTTCAGGTCCTGAGCGCGCTGGTCAGCGGTTTTCTTGTCGACCGCTATGGAAACAAGGTCGTCCTGGTCATTGCCGGGGCGGCTCTCTTCTGCGCGTCCCTGCTTGCACTCCTCGCCCCGACAGTGGGGGTGTTTGCGCTCGTCTTCGCGTTCGTTGGCATCAATATCGGGCCTGAAATGATGGCGCGTCTCAACATCTCTGTGGAGTTCTGTCCGGTCGAGAAGCGGTCCACCTATGTCGGGCTGATGAACACGCTCCTGGCCCCCTTCTACCTTGCGGCGCTCGCAGGCGGGGTCATTGCCGATCTCTTTGGCTATGAGGTGCTTTTCGCGGCCGGAATGCTCTTTGCCGGGGCGGGTGCTCTTCTCATGATGCTCACGGTGCGGGATCCTAGACGGGCCACACCAGAGGAGCAGCAGGTGCACGGGCCGGCCCAAAACCAGCCGGAATCCGGCGGATCTGATACACCATCCAACAGCAGGAGCAATGATGAACAAAGTGAACCTGGCTGAGAAGCTCGAGCGGGTTACCGAACACTGGAGGCCTTGGATCGTGGGCGAACTCAACGGGCAGGAGGTGAAGCTCGTCAAACTTCGCGGGGAGTTTGTGTGGCACCACCACCAGAACGAAGACGAGCTGTTCATGCCGGTCCGGGGGAAGATACGCGTGGAGTTCCGAGACAGGAGCGTGGAGTTGACGGTGGGGGAGTTTCTCATCGTGCCGCGAGGCGTCGAGCACCGGACGGCCGCAGATGAGGAGGCGGCGGTGCTCCTGTTTGAGCCGGTGGGAACCCGCAACACCGGCAACATCCAGGACCCGAGGTTCACGGCGCCGCCGGACGCGCTACCGTAGACTGACCGTCCGTCTCTCCAGGCGGCTCTCCTCGGCGGCAAACGCCATCAGGTGGCTCTCGAGGGATTCCTCCAGGGATGAGGAGAGGAGAGAGGGATCATTCTCCTGAACGGCTCTGACGAGCTCTTCCATCAGGCCCTCATCCCCTCCGCCGTGACCCCTGGCGATGGCTGTGTCTCCCCCGTTCGTGTCGACCGTCTCGCTTCTGCCTGTCCGGAAATCCTGAACCAGGATATGCCGGGAATCTCCTGTCGCCTCTCCCATTGTCCCCATGAGGCGCGTGCGCCTGTCCCCCACGACCGTGAAGGCGCACATGGTAAAGGAGGCGGTAATCCCGCGGTCAAACTCCAGCACCACCACCTGGTGGTCCACAGCATCGTTGTCGCAGCGGTAGACGCAGCGTCCGTACGGACCCTCGCGCAGTGCCCTGATCCGTCCTTCGGCGGAGAGGTCCTCGGTGATCACTGAGACCGGCCAGCCACTCTTTTCCATATCCAGATATATCTTCAGTGCGGAGTAGGGGCACTCCTGCTCCACGGCACACTCCTCGATACAGCGTTCGGTGCTTCCCTCCGGCGCGTTCTCCGCTCTGAAGTGCTTCAGTGAACCGAAGGACGAGACGGATCGGCAGGGAACACCGGCAAGCCAGCGGAGGATATCCATGTCATGGCTGGATTTTGCCAGTATCATCGGAGAGGAGCGCGAGCTCCTGCCCCAGTTGCCCCGGACGAAGCTGTGCGCTTGGTGCCAGTACCCGACAGGCTCGATGTGCTCAAGGGAAACCACCTCGCCGAGCAGACCTGAGTCGGCAATTGCCTTCAGCTTCCGGTAGAAGGGAGTATATCTCAACACATGGCAGACCGCCACCATCTGCGGGTGTTTCCCCTGCTGATCCAGTAGTTCCCTGCACTGATCCCACCCGGGGGCGATAGGCTTTTCCAAGAGGAGGTGATATCCCAGCTCCAGTCCCCGCATCGCGGGGCCGTGGTGGAGCCGGTCCGGTGTGGCGATGACGAGCAGATCGGCAAAGCGTGACTCAGCCAGGGCGTGTTGCCAGCTCTCGAACTGCCTCTCTGCGGGGATGGTATGGGCCCTGGCAAATCGCTCTCGACGGATCCCGTTCGGCTCTGCCACGCCGACGACGGTCATCTTCTCCGGGTTGCGCAGGGCCCAGCTCGCATAGGCCTCTCCCCGGTTGCCGGCTCCCAGCAGCAGGCAGCTGACCGGGGCGTGTGTGCTGCTCTTCAGGTGTCTAGATGTGCCGGTCATCTATCTAGAGGGCTGGCAGGAGCGTGTTGTGTTCCAGTGCAATGCTCTCCAGCTGTCTCCACTTCACTCTCGTGAACTCGGTGTGTGTCTGGTCTGACCATGAGCCTGAGGCATTCACTGCGTACCTGCCTGTTGCCTGGTCCAGTGTGCAGGTGACCCGCAGTTTCCTGTCCGCGTCCGAACCCCCTACGTGGAGGTCGAACGCGAGGCTCTTCTCCTGGATCAGGGCATTGGTGATGGAGCCGGCACCGGTTGAGTAGTGGCGCAGCTCACAACGGTAGGCCTTCTCCAGGGCGTTGCCGGTAAGATGTGCGAGCGTGCACCCGAGGTCAGGCCCGGACCCGGCTCCCTGCCGTCCGCTCAGTGTCATGACCAGGTAACTCCCTGTGGGCCTGCTATTCTCGTAGGTCTCGAAGAGGTATCCCGACAGGTAGTGACTGAAGTTCTCTTCCTCCTGGCCCTGAATGCGGTCAGATGGAAGGGAGACGCTTCCGAGGAGGAGGGGGAGCGCGAGGGAAATGGGGAGAGAGAATCGGCGCATCAGATACCCTCCTTCTTGAAGTTGTTCTTACTGAGCCACTCATCCAGGAACTGCCCCGGGTCGAAGTTCCCGTGCCCTCCCCCCGGGACGCGGATATAGGTCACGTTGTATCCGGCATCCTGGAGCAATCCGATGAATTCGTCGGTGTGCTCGATGTCGATGGCGTGGTCATCGGTGCCGTGGATGACGAGATAGGAGAGCTCTTTTCCCTTTCCGATGTGCCTCCGCATGTCATCTTCCGGGTCGGGGCTCCGATAGGTGGGGGTGCCCGAGACACAGATCGCGCCGTCGAAGAGTTCCGGATGCAGAAAACTCATCCGCCAGACGCCATAGCCCCCCATGGAGAAGCCGTAGCAGAGAGTCTTGTCGATCTGGAACATCTCCTTGACGAGGCTGACCAGGTGGGCCGCGTCCTCCTGGTCTTTCCCCCGCCACCAGCCGCTCAGGTTTCTCCCGCGCGGGGCGATCGTGATGTGGTCCTCCTGCTCTTCGTCTGCGGCCCTCTGGATGAATCCGACCTCGTCCACGCCGCTCCCGTGCAGACCGACGTAGAGATTGTAGGACTTTCCAGGATCGAATTTTCTGGGGAACACTAGAGAGAAAGGCTGGAGACTCGAGTCGAGGGGAGATCGAAAGGCGGAGAGGAGGTACCCCTCTTGCGCGTAGATGGTCTGCTGTGACCGGTAGAGGGCGACGAGCGACTCAAGGTCTTCAAAATCTCTCCTGAGGGCGCCCAGGCTGCTCCGCTTTGAGAACGTGTCGATCCGCTCTTTGAGGATGGAGAACCGGTACTGGAGGCCGTCCCTGCTGCCGGTCCCCGCGAGGCTTTCGCCGCCAGCGGGGGGAGCCTCCAGGAGCTTCCGCATCCTGTCCAGATCACCGGGGTCGTACCTGTAGAATGGTTCTTCCCAACGAGTGGAATCCCCAAAGGCCGCAACAAACGTGTAGACGCCGGTCCCCTCTGGCAGCCTCACCGGTTTCCAGCGCGTGCTCCTGCCGGGTTGTACCAGCTCAGTGCAGGACCCTGTCCAGACCTCCTCGTCGTTCTCATCGAGAATCGCGAGGGACGCGCTCATCTCTCTTTCTGCGGGAGACCATGTCGCAAAGGTCACGTCCAGCGTATTGCCTGCGATGAGCCGGGTGTTCAGCTCCCCGGTGAATGCCGGAGGTGATCGTTCTCCATAGACAAATCTGAGCGGGGCGAAGCGACGCAGCGTCGTCCGCTCCGAGTCGAAATGGAGGTTCTCGAGATAGGTGATCCGCTTCCGTGACCGGTCGTCGCTCTGGCTGGTGTACCGTATGTTGATCCCGGCCCTCTCCTCAAGAAGAGGATGGAAGGGATAGAGCTCTCCCCACGGAATCGTGATGAGGTACGTCGCCCTCATCCTGGCAGTATCGATTGCTATCTCGGGAGCGATCTCATCCCTCTTCCAGAGTGAGTACTCCCCGTCCCTGTTGACCAGCACGGCGATCGGATGTCCGCTCTCCAGAGCAAAACCGTAGGCGTGGAAGCGGTCTGCATAGACGCTGTCCTCGTCGCGCGGCACGACGAAATTGATCATGAACCCGTCCCCGTACCTCCAGGCCCTGTTACCGTCCTTGAAATGCGCGTCGTGCACTTCTGCCCGGATCTTGAGAGCGTGATGGTCAAAGCTGAGTGCGGCGTTGATCTCTGGAAGTTCGTATTCGCTCTCCAGAGGAACGGGCGTCCAGCTTCCCTCGGTGAGGACGAGTGCTTTTTCCCTGTTCTGCTCGACGGCCTTGCGCCTGGCCAGAGCGAGGATCTCGGAGTAGCGCGGGTGAGACCTGATTGCGTCCAGATCCCCATCCAGCTCGAAGCGGAGGTAGTCGACATAGCCGCTCCGGACCGTCTGCTCAAGCCAGAGCAGGGAGGAGTCCGCGTTCCCCTTGAGCGAATAGAGAAACGAGAGCGCGTACATCGTGCCCGCGTCCTCGCTCTGGAGTGTGAGAACCTCCCGCCCGAGACTGATTGCAGCAGCGTAGTTGCGCTGCCGGTACTCTTCGTACATGCGAACACGCAGCTCTTCGGCCCGGTCATTGCCGATCGCCGGCGTGAGAACGAAGAGCGACAGCAGAATGCTCAGGAGCCCTTTCATGGCACCCTCGACGGTGTTGTGCCTAGAATTTCTCGTCGTACGTGGTCCAGAGGTGGTCACCCAGTTTCCACGCTTCCCGCACGATGCTGTCGGCCCACGTCATGCTGTACTCTGTCAGAAATGCAGTGGCCTTCTCCGGGTTCACGTCGTAGTAGTAGAGCGCTTTCTCCTCGACGGCCTTCTGAGTGGCGAAAAGCTCTTCCTGCATGGGGGCCCAGACGGCGGTGACGTCGTGGCGCATGTCCCCCCAGCGCTGTGATGCGAGCGTGGAGAGTCGGTTGAAGGCCCACCATGCAGACTTTCGGGTGTATCCTGTCACCCGTCCCTGCACCTTGTACGACTCGGGGACATCCCTGATGCCGCAGTAGAGGGGGGTGTAGATCGATGTTGCCACGTTGTCGTGTGCCAGCCAGACCACCCCGCCTATCGGATCCGGCAGCCAGTCGCGGCACTGGATGATGGTCGCGTACATCGTGTACCATCTGGCGATGGTCCGTTCGCCCCGCCATCCCCAGCCTCCGTTGACCTTGAACAGGGGGAGCATGTCGTAGGGCATGAAGGGGTTGGCAAGGGGAGAGATCTCCGGTTTCCCCTCCGGGTTGACCCAGATGATGTTCTTCACCGGGTTGAAGTCGGTTCCCTCGTAGTAGTCCTGAAATACCCGGACGATCTTCTGGAGCGTGATCGCGCTGTCCGGCTTCACGGAGAAGGGGTAGGTCTCGGATTCCGGCTGCAGGTGCAGTGAGGGGGCGAGGAGATCCAGTGCGCGCCACTCCCGCCGCCGGCTTGCGAGCGACTGCCTTCCCTCCGGATCGTAGGCGTAGCAGAATTCGAAGGGCCCCTCCTCGGGGTTCCACCAGCCGCTGTCCCGCGCCACCTGCGTCAGGTTCTCGGATGCCATGAAGAAGTCGGGCTGGCTGAGATCAACCTGCCTGATCCGGCTGGCATTTGCGTTGACCGAAACGTGATCATCGGGGACCCGCTGTGCGGCCCAGATGGAGCCGACTCTTCCCTTCCCGGGTCCCACGATCTCGAGGTGCCATACCTCCTTCTTGTCCGCGATGGTGAGGCACTCGCCGACATCGCGCCAGCCATAGGTGCCCGTCAGCTCGCCGGCGAGCTGAATGGCTTCCCGGGCGGTCGTGCATCGTTCGATGAGCAGCTGGACCAGGCGCCAGAGATCGATCAGTCCCTCGTCCGACTGGAGCGACTCCCTGCCGCCATAGGTGGACTCCCCGATCGCCAGCTGTTTGTCGTTCATGCAGGGGAGAGAGGTGTTGATGTAGCCACGAGTGTGTCCCGCCTGAGGGATAGTGCCGATCGGTGTCTGCCTGTAGGCGGGCATTGCCAGCGTATCCTCGTCTGACATCTTGTAGAGTGTAAAGGTCGCACCGGGCTGGTGTCTCTTTCCGGGCTGGATGTCGATCCAGCTCCGGGCTCGATGTTCGTCCATCGTGTGGGTGGTGATGACGGACCCGTCTGCCGTGGCGGATTTCCCCACGGTAACGGTGGTGCATCCGTCGGAACGCGCCTGGGCCAGCGTGGATGCTGGAGTCTGAAGTGCAAAGAGAGTACCCAAAATCGTCAACGTGCGGATGGGGTGCCAGGCCTGTTTCATGCTAAAGCCTCCGGGTGAGAGGAACTGGAAAGTGCACCAATATAGTGAAATCTTTGGCTTTTCTGCAGGGCCCGTCATTTGTTGGACCGATGGAGAATGCTGCGGAACCGCCGGTCTCCTCCTGCGGTTAATACCATGTCATATCTTGAAACAGGTGCTGTCCAACGAAAAGGAGTTCGCAGATGGCCAATGGAAAGAAGGTTCTTGTCACAGGTGCAACGGGGCAGCAGGGAGGTGCCGTCGCCCGGGAGCTTCTGGCGAAGGGGTTTGCCGTAAGGGCGATGACAAGGAACCCCGGGAGTATGAAGGCAGCAGCACTGGGAAAGCTGGGCGCTGAGGTGGTCAAGGGAGACCTGGATGACAGGTCCTCTCTCGAGCAGGCCACAAAGGGTGTCTGGGGCGCTTTTGCCGTGCAGAACACCTGGGAAGCCGGTGTGGAAGGTGAAGAGAGACAGGGGAAGCTCTTTGCCGAGGTGGCAAAGAGCGCGGGCATTCAGCACTATGTCTACTCGTCGGTGGGATCGGCTGACCGCAAGACGGGGATTCCTCACTTTGACAACAAGTGGAGGGTGGAGGAGAAGGTCCGAGCTCTTGGATTTCCGTCCTACACCATCATGCGGCCGGTGTTCTTCATGGAGAACTTCGTCTCTCCATGGTTCAAGCCCCGGATAGACCAGGGAACCCTGGCTGTCGGGATGAAGCCGGAAACGGCCCTGCAGATGATTGCGGTCGATGACATCGGCAAGTACGGCGCCTGGGCATTTGAGAACCATGAAGCCCTCAACGGGACGGCGTTTGACATTGCCGGCGATGCACTCACCATGCCCGAGACAGCCACGGTAATCAGCTCTGCATCCGGCAGGCAGGTAGGCTTCTTCCGCGTCCCCATTGAAGAGGTCCGAGCGTTCAGCGAGGACTTCGCGTTGATGCTGGAGTGGTTTGACCGGGTTGGCTACAGTGCCGACATTCGGGGGCAGGCCAAGAAGTCGGGGATCAAGCCGACGCCGTTTACAGATTGGGCCAAGACAGCTCCCTGGTAGAGGTTTCACTGTGGTCCCTCTGAGCGGCTGTCTCTCTGCAAGATTCAGCCGCTCTGGCTGGGATCTCCAGTTGACACTCCCATCCCCGAATCCTACCTTAAGGCTGCGTCCTCATTTGCGTATTTCATTCTGCCGGTCTCCCGAGGCGCGGCGGATCTTTTTCTTCAGCTGTCCGTGCGCGATCAGCTGACGATTGCGGAAGGCGATGTCGTGATAGGCAAGACCATCTCACACTATAGAATTCTGGAGCAGCTGGGCGGAGGCGGGATGGGTGTCGTCTACAGGGCCGAGGACACGAAGCTCAAGCGCACGGTTGCCCTCAAGTTTCTCCCGCCCGAGATGACACGTGATCCGGACGCCAAGGAACGATTCATCCGCGAGGCGCAGGCCGCGTCCTCGCTCCAGCACAACAACATCTGCACGATCCATGGCATCGATGAGACCGAGGAGGGGCAGACGTTCATCGTCATGGAGCTCTACGAGGGAGAGACGCTGAAGGAGAGGATCGAAAGCTCGCCGCCGGACCTCTCTCATGCGGTCGATCTCTTCAAGCAGATCGCCGAAGGGCTGGCAAGTGCGCATGCGAAGAGGATTGTCCACAGGGACATCAAGCCTGCCAACATAGTGGTGACCTCGAGCGGCGTGGCGAAGATACTGGATTTCGGCCTGGCAAAGCTCTCCGGGGAAGTGGGGGTGACGAAGACCGGGACGACGATCGGAACGGCGGCATACATGTCACCCGAACAGGCGCAGGGAGAGGCGGTTGATGCCAGAAGTGATCTCTTCTCTCTGGGTGCCGTTGCCTACGAGCTGTTGGCCGGCCAGCGTCCGTTCAAGGGTGAGCATGATGCTGCTCTTCTCTACTCGATTGTGAATCAGCAGGCGAAGCCGATGAGAGAGGCACGGCCGGAGGTCCCGGAACGGCTGGAGCGGATCGTCGGAAGACTGCTGGAGAAGAAGCCGGAAGACCGCTATCCGAGTGCGGCGGAGCTGGTGGCGGAGCTGGAGGACCTGAAGCATCAACTCCGGACTGGATCCGCCCCGATCGCGGTGCAGGGCCGAAAGCGCTGGCCAAGAATGCCTGTCATTGCAGGCGTGACGCTCATTGCGCTGGCACTCGTTTCAGTCGCCTACCACCTGTTCTTCTCCCCGGCCTACGGGGAGGAGAGGAGATCGATTGCTGTCCTTCCCTTTGAGAACCTGAGCCCGGACAAGGAGAACGAGTACTTCAGCGACGGGATGACAGAGGATATCATTGCAGCGCTCTCGAAGGTGGAGGGCTTGAAGGTCATCTCCAGGACGTCGGTCATGCAGTACAAGAATGTCAACAAGCCCGCGCGCGCTATCGGCGAGGAGCTCGATGTGGCAACTATTCTGGAAGGGAGCGTGCGACGGCAGAGCGAGAGGGTGAGGATCGTGGCGCAGCTGATCGATACCCGGACCGACGAGCACATCTGGGCCGATACGTACGACCGCGAACTGGAAGACATCTTCGAGCTCCAGAGCGACGTGGCGCGGAGCATTGCCGCGGCCCTGAAGGCTGAGCTGACGCCGTCTGACCGGCGTGCGCTCCAGAAGAAGTCCACGGAGAACCTCTCGGCCTACGACGTGTATCTCAAGGGGCGGGAGTACTACCGGCGATACACCGAGCAAGATAATGAGTCGGCCATCCGGCTGTTCAAGAGGTCCCTGGAGCTCGATCCGAACTACGCGCTTGCGCTTGCCGGATTGGGAGATGCGCTGGCCCAGAGCGTTGGCAAGTTCGGCTATGAGGTCACCTACCTGGATTCGGCCGAGGCGGCAAGCAGAAGGGGGCTCGCCGTTGATCCGGAATGTGCAGAGGCACACAAAGCGCTCGGCCTGACGCTCTGGTACCGGGGGAGGATCCGAGCATCCCTGCAGGAGTACCAGCAATCAGTCCGGATCAATCCCAACTACGATCCCGCGGTGGGGAATATCGGATGGGTCTATATCTTTCTGGGAAAGCCAGAGGAGGCTCTTCCCTGGATGAGAAAGAACGTCAGCCTGACTCCGACGCTGGCCATTTCCTGGACGGGGCTGGGTGATGCCTACCGGCAACTGGAGGAGTATTCAGACGCCCTGCACTCGTACCATCGCGCCTTTGAACTCCAGCCCGGATTCCACGGGGCATACCGTGGAGTGATCGGTACGCTCCTGGACCAGGGTCAGGTGGAGCTTGCCCGGGGACATGCGGAGAAGTTCCTGGAGATTGCACCGGACAACTACTCTGCCGTCGGATGGGCGGGTGATGTGGCCCTCTTCGGGGGGGAGTACGAGGAGGCGGAGCGATACTACAGCCGTCTCACGGGTGAGAGGACGCCGCCGGATTTCTACACCGTGACGCTTCTGGCGCCGGAGATTCATCTGGCGCATATCTGCAAGTCCACAGGCCGGGTGGGCGAAGCCGAGAGGATCCTGGAGGAACAGACGCGTGTGGTGGTCTCCGCGCTGGATGAAGGGGAGGAGATCTACCGCTTCCCCTACGCGATGGCTGCCATCAATGCGATCCGGGGAAATCAAGCAGAAACGCTTGCGTGGCTGCAGAGGTCCATTGACTCGGGATGGCGGGAGTACAAGCTTCCAGGTCGAGACCCCATCTTCGCTGAACTCCTGGGTGATCCCCGGTTCGATGCGAAGATGAAAGAGGTCAGACTGATGGTGCAGGAATCACGACGTCTGGCAAAGGAGATGTAGTATGTCACCCTGATCCTGGAGGATGCCATGGGACAATCTCTCACCCTCGAGATGCTCCTGGATGTGTTCGGGCAGTACAATCAGGCCATCTGGCCGATGCAGGTTGTGGGGTACCTCCTGGGGTTGGCTGCCCTGTACGTGACCGTACGGAAAAAGGGATTCCGCGAACTCTGGTCCGGCCTCACCCTCTCTTTCCTCTGGCTCTGGACAGGGATCGTGTTCTACATGCTCTACCTTGGTCCGGCCTATCTTCCCGCATGCGTCTTCGGCGCGTTCTTCGTCGTCCAGGCCCTTCTGTTTTTGATACACCCGTTTGCGCGGCGACCGCATCACCATGACGATAGCGTCATCAACAGCATTGTGGGGGTGCTCCTGGTTGCCTATGCCATGGTCGGGTACCCTCTCGTCGGTCTTCTGCTGGACCGCATCTACCCCTGGGCACCGACCTTCGGCCTGACACCCTGCCCTCTGGTGGTCTACACATTCGGGTTGTTCCTGCTCTCCGACAGGAAGCTCCCCTGGTGGATGCTCCCCATACCGGTGCTCTGGGCGATCGGAGGGATAGTGCCGTTGTCCGTTGGCGTGCTGGAAGACATCGGACTCATAGTTGCCGGGGTGGTGGGGACGAGTCTGATCATTTACAGGGACAGAGATGTTTCGGAGGAGGGGATCGTTTCGGGTGCGTAGGAGTTTCTCGTCTACTCCAGGGAGGAACGCAGTGAAGAAGCCTCTTGTTCTGAGCGCAACGATGATACTTCTCCTGTTGGCGGCTGGTCAGCGTACAACCGGCAAGAGTGATCCGGTCAGCGCGCCCGCGGCGAGGATTATCGTAGACAATACTGCTGATGCCGGCCCCGGCTCGCTCCGTCAGGCCATCATCGACGCAGACCTGAATCTGGGGCCTGATACGATCGCCTTTGCGATTCCCGGGACGGACGCAGGATTTGATTCGACGACCGGCGTCTGGACGATTCGCCCCGCCACGGCCCTTCCGGTGATCAGTGGCGAGGGGCTGGTGATTGACGGGAGAACCCAGGCGGAGTTTGCGGGGGAAGACGCCAACCCTCTCGGACCTGAAATAGAGCTTGACGGAACAAATGCCGGACCCACCTCGGCCGGACTCATGGTGATGGGGGACGGCATTCGTATACTCCACCTCGCGATTAACCGGTTTGGTGGCTCCGGGATCTGGGTGTACGGCGCAAGCTGGGGAACCATAGCGGGGTGTTACCTCGGGACAGATCCGTCCGGTCTCTCTGCCGCGGGGAACCTCTTCGGTGTTCAGCTCGATGGGGGGAGTCACCACGTGCACCTCGTTCCCCTTGACACGATTCCCAACGTTCTCTGCGGCAATACGATTGCCGGTATCACCATGAACGACTCCTCCAGCCACAATACTGTACTCGGCAACCTCATTGGCATCAGGAGTGACAGGTCGGATACACTGGGAAACGGGCTGGCGGGGATATCCATCCTGAACGACAGCGACAGCAACGAAGTCCTGGACAGCTGGATAGGCGGAAGCGCCTCGGGAGTGGATATCGGTGGAGCAAACGGCACCATCATCGTGAATAACTTCATCGGGACGAGTCCCGGCTGGCAATCGCAGTTCGGGAACACGGAGCAGGGTCTTTTCATCCGGGCCGGTTCGAGCTACACGAGAGTGCATGAGAACCTGATTGGCTACAGCAGTGGGTTCGGGGTTCTCCTCTCCGATTCGTCTTCGATCTACAACTTCATATCCGGGAACAGCATTGCCCACAACACGCTACAGGGAATCTACCTGCGGAGAGGAGCCAACCAGGACGTCGCTGCGCCGGTCATTCTCTCCGCGACGCCGAATCAGATGACGGGAACGGCCTCGGCGGGTGATACGGTGGAGTGTTTCGCCGACCAGGATGACGAAGGAGAGATCTATGTCGGGACCGCGGTGGCGGACGGATCGGGACATTTCAGCCTGAACCTGGCGCAGCCGATCCCGCCGCTCGGGTATGTGACCGCAACGGCCAGGGATGCTTCGGGGAACACATCGGCCTTCAGCGACCCGTTTTCCTACACACCCACATCGGTAGGATCGGGCACGACGATCCCGCGGGAGTTCAGTCTCAGCCAGAACTATCCCAATCCCTTCAATCCTCTGACGGTGATCCGATTTGACCTGCCCGAGAGGTCCCGAACAAGGCTGGAGGTCTTCGATGCGCTCGGACGGTCGGTGGGCTTGCCGGTTGATCGAGAGTTGGAGGGTGGCTACCATGAAGCGGTCTTTTCTGCCGAGAAGCTCTCCAGCGGAATCTATCTCTACAGACTCACCGCCGCTACGGTCGACGGCAGGAGTTTTTCCTTCGCCCGCAAGATGGTGTTTGTGCGGTAGCCGGAAGATCGGAGACGATGAGGGTGATCGCTGATCAATCAGAGAGATGGATTGCCTACCGGGGTGGGTGATGTGTCCGGGCATGGTATTCGCATCCTGTGCGGTGGAAGCAAGCCTCAGCGACAAGATCTCTATGCAAAATCCCCCGGGCACCGGGGGAGTCCTTCAGCGCCTCCTAGAGGGGGGAGCTGACGGGTGTACAGGGGCTCTTGATGGTAATCGACCCTGCACTCGTGGGAACCAACACACGGCTAAGCCAAGGAGGAGAATGTCGGGTGGTCGCTCGAGCGGATGAGCCAGCTCTGTGAGATGGAGGGCGTGCCCGGGGATAAGGTCAGGGTCGTTCTGGTTCTCTGTGCTGTCTATGAGATGGGAACCGGGAAGGTGAGACTTATTGAGTGAGGTCGCGCCCGATCTGCCGAAACCCCTTGAATGAGATCCCCCGGTTCAGTATCCTTAAGGGTGTCTTGTTCACCCGTTCATTTACACTTCCAAACAAGGACGAGATGGAGGTTTCTGCCATGCGACGAATTGTCCCCATTGTCTCTCTGTGCCTCCTTCTCTTCTCGCCGATTCTTCATGCCCAGCCCGGGATTGTGGCGAAGTTTGGGTCCCGCCTTCACACGTTCCTGTCAGATTCGCTTCCGTACAGGTTCTTCGTCCCCGAGCAATACGACTCGACCAGGAAATATCCGCTCGTTCTCACCCTCCACGGTGCGGGGGAGAGAGGAAACGACAACCTCACCCAGATTAACGCGTACCGGATTGCTACGGCCTGGGCTGATCCAATAAACCAGGGGAAGTATCCCTGCTTCGTCGTTTCGCCGCAGGTTCCCTTCGAGCAAGACTGGGGCGACTACATTCAGCTGTTGGACCACCTGCTCGACTCTCTCACGATCGAGTTTTCGCTTGATACGAATCGCTTCTACGTTACCGGGCTTTCGATGGGGGGGTTCGGGACATTCGAGTTACTCAACACGTATCCGGATAGATTTGCTGCCGGCATCCCGATGAGTGCTGGCTTTTTCGGTTCGGACGCTGCCACGATTGCACATATTCCGATATGGAACTTCCACGGGACGCGGGATGAGGTTGTCCCGGTGAATTGGTCCCGCGAGATTGTCTATGCACTTGCCGATGCCGGGGTTCCGGTGGTGCATACACACTGCAGACTCGCCAACTGCAGCGGGCTGCCGGACAGTCTGATTGACATGCATGTCCGTAGCCACGCGCAGTTGATCTACACAGAGTTTGGCGATGGGCCTCACGACATCTGGAACAGGTCCTATGACTATCCCTTTCTCCTCCCCTGGGTCTTCTCCCAGTACAGGAGAACAGCTGGAGCGATACGTCTGATTAGTCCCTCTGCCTATCAGTCTGTATCCGGCGATGTTGCCATTACCTGGTCCGGCGGCGGGGCGAGTGACAGTGTGGAGATCTGGTTCAGCCCCGATCTAGGAGAACACTGGGAGCTTGTTGTCGAGAAAGCTCCGAACACGGGAACTTACCTCTGGAGAACGGGAGCGATGCCGGAGGCCCCTTTTGGCGAGCTGAGAGTATTCTTGAAGAACCCGGAGGGGTTCATCTACGGTCTGGATCGGTCAGGTCCTTTTGCGATCGACAACCCCCCGAACGGAGGTCCGTTTGTCCGCATCCGGTCGATGGATTTCGAGATGGGCATCGTGTTCGACGATACGGTGAACGTCAGTTATCTTCTGGGGGATCCGGAGGACGATCCGCTGAGCGTAGGCATCGACTACATTGCGGGAAGCGTGACAGAGCCGCTCCGGGTTGACTCCTTCCAGGCCCAGGGTGACACGGTACTTCAGACCAGGACGGTCTATCTCGGCTCGTATCCCAACTCTGACCGGGCACGGCTGAAGGTGAGTGCCAGCGACGGAGGCCTGGCGGGAAGTGACACAACCTTCCGCTTCCCCAAGAGCACCCCGCGGGCGGAAGGCCCTGAACCGGATCGTATTGCTGGGGGTGGCGGAAAAGTGACCGTGCATGTCGTCAATCCCTCCGCCCTGACAGGGAATCTCTACCGGGTGACGTTTGACGACACATCCTTCTTGTATAAGACATACAGTGTCCGGAACCTCACGAGCGGGCAGACGCTCGTGGAAGGGGCGCGCGAGTTGGACGGGGCCACCGAGGGGCCGGAGTTCGAGGGTATACGGTTGCTCGTGGAGGATTTCACGGAGGTTATTCCCGATCCGGAGAGGACCGGGTGGATTTCCGCGGCGCCGACCATTGTGAATCTGAGCCCGTACCTGCCCACTCTCCTGATAGGCAGCGACCTCGTCACGGGAGTTCCGCATCCGGCTGACTACAGAATCGAATTCTCCGGATCGGTGGTGGACACCTCCAGCGGCGATTTGCCCGGATTTCCTCCTCAACCGGTCCCGTTCACGGTGCTGAATCTCACCGAGGGGGAGAAGGCGGTTTTTGCCTTTGCAGACTATGACTTCAACGAGGTCGTGTCGAATTTCGATGAAATCTATCTCCTGGAGCCCGACTCGTTGGGTGCCTGGCAACTCAGCTGGGGGCTCACCTTCTCGGGGAGCGCAGAGAAAACATTCCCCCAGCCCGGGGATGTCTTCGAGTTCCGGACGAGCAGGCCGATCACCAGCCAGGATATGTATGAGTTCAGCGGGATCGTGACGTCCGTGGCGTCATTGGAACTCCCCAAGCGGGCACGTCTCTTCCAAAACTATCCCAATCCGTTCAATCCCTCAACGACGATTCGGTTCGACCTCCCGCGGGCATCGGCTGTCAGCCTCAGGGTGTTTGATCTGCTGGGCAGGGAGGTGGCGCTTCTCGTTGACGGGCAGAAGCAGGCCGGGAGCTACCAGATCCCTTTTGATGGATCAGGCCTCGCGAGCGGTGTCTACTTCTACCGCCTCCGGGTGGACCCGGCAGAGGGGAGCGGGTTGAGGACGCCCTTCATCGCGACCCGCAAACTCCTGCTCCTCAAGTAGAGTGGAACAAAGAGGTGGCCACTCAGCGTGGCCACCTTGACTCTCTCTTGATCTTCTCTAGAACTCGTACTCCACACCCACGATCGGCAAAAGGCTCCACTGGTATTGCGTGTCCTGCCGATTCTCCGTGCTGTTCCAGAAGTAGGCCGAAACGTTCTGCCTGTTGTACGCGTTCCAGACGCTGAGGTAGATGTCCAGCAGGTGGTGGTCAAAGTAGAACTTCTTGTCAATCCGGAGGTTGAGCGAGTGGTACGCCGGATACCGATCGCCGTTGATCATCGCCCGGTCGATGATCCCGATGTTTGCCTGTGTCGAGAGATTTTGGTCAAACGGAGTGTGGGGACCGCCTCCTGCGTAGGTCCACCGGGCGCTGAACTCCCAGGTGCCTTCCGGCCTGTACCCGCCGATGACGCTGAAGATGAATTTGTTGTCGTAGATTCGGTCGTGCCAGATCCCGTCGAGGTCGCTGTACCTGCTCCGGAAGTAGCCGGCGCTGATGAGCCCATAGATCTCCTTCGCCATCTTCTTCTGGACGATGATCTCGATTCCGCGCGTGTAGGCGTTCCCGGCATTCTGTAGATCCTGGTAGGTGGTGAACCGCTGATTGAAGAGAGCGCCGTCCACTACCGAGAGCGTGGGATCGGCCGCATCCAGCGGCAGATTCCAGTACTCCTTGTTGTACGCCTCGATGGAGAGCTTCGTGTCCGGGGTCACCAAGTAATCCATCCCGACGCCGAGGTGGTACGCCGAGATGTTCTTGAGGCTCTCATACCGGTCCTCGCTCGAGAGGACGATCAACGGGATCTGCTGGTAGAAGAGGCCCGTGCTCGCCTTCAGCGTGAGGCGGTCGGAGAGAGCGTAGGAGAGGGCAAGCCTGGGTGAGAGCTCAATCCGATCGTTCAGCTCGTAGTACTCCGAGCGGAGTCCCGCCGATATAGTTAGCGGTTCCAGGGGATTCATAACGTAGGTGGCGAAGAGCCCGATCTTGGGGGCCCGGAGTCTTCGCTGAACCGCGAGGTCGGGGTTCTTGGTGCCGAGCCGTGTCGTATCGCCCAGCCGGAAGTAGCTGAAATCACCAGTTTCGTACTTCGCCTCCACCCCGAATTCCAGCCGGTCCCGTTTCCCCAGCATGAGGTAGTGGAGAGAGCGGAAGGCCAGGTTCCACTCCTTGTTGTCAGAGTCAAGAGCCTTCTCGTCGGAGTTCACCTTGGAGAAATCCACCTCGAATCGGGTGGTGGAGAGGGAGAGCGTGGTGTTGGATGTGAACCTGCTGCTCCAGATGGATCTCCAGCTCGTGCCAATGGTATTTTGCGTGTTCCGGTTTTTTCCGTAGTAGCGCTGTCCCTGCTCGATCGACTTCTCCTTGTCGAAGTCGATAGTGCTCTGTCCGAAGATGTCCATGACGGTCAGCCGGTGGTTCTGTCCCAAATCGATCGAGGCCTTCCCCTGGAGGTCGCCGTATCGGGGTGCAACGCCCGTGCCTATTGCCTCCACGACGAGGTCCAGGTAACTCTTGTTTCCGGAGAGCAGCCAGGAGCCGGAGGAGCCGGGGAGGGGGCCTTCGGCCATGGCACCGAAGCCGGCAAAGCTCATGAACGCCTTCCCGTAGAGACCTTCGGTTCGCCCCTCCCGGAATCGGATGTCCACCACCGAGGAGAGCCGGTCGCCGTACCCTGCTGAGAACCCGCTCGTGTAGAAATCGGCGTTCTCGATGAAATCGATGTTCAGTATGCCGATGGGTCCGCCGGTGGAACCCTGCACGGGGAAGTGGTTGATGTTGGGGATAGGGATGCCGTCAACATAGAAGCCGTTCTCCATCGGGCTGCCCCCGCGGACCGCCAGATCATTGGCATTGTCAGAGATGGCAGCTGTGCTCGGGAGGGCCATCAGGATGCGGCTCACATCGTTGGCGGATCCCGGTGAGCGGCGGATCTCCTGCGCATTGAAGCCGACCGTCCCCAGGGGGGCGACATCGCTGGTGGGGAAGTAGCCCGCGGTGACCGTTACCCCCTCGGTCTCGAGGGGTGATTCTCTCAGCTTGGGGTTCGCCGTTATGGAGCGGTCCGGGCTGACGGCGATATCGGTCAGCGTGATCCCCTGGTACCCGACGAGCCGGATCTCCAGGGACCGGACTCCGGCGGGGACCCCCTTGATGAGAAACTCCCCGTTCTCATCGGTTGCGGCGCCCAGCTTTGTTCCGACGACCAGCACGTTGGCGCCGATGAGGGGCTCCTGCGTGTCCCTGTCGGTGACGGTTCCTCTTATCGCTCCGGTGGGGGCGTTCGCAAGGAGAGGGGTGACGGTGGAAAAGACCAGCAGCATCGATGCTGCAATTCCGGTTAGTCTACTCATTTTATGACTCCTTCCGTTTCTTGAGGTTCTACCCCAAGATACGGCCGAATACGAGCTCATTCGCCCCGGACTATAGGCGCGGACGGCACTTCTGGTTCGTCCCTATAAACACGAACGGGCTCCGGAGGGTTCAGGAGGCGGCTTGCAGGCTGTCCAGCCTGCCTGCCCGGTACTCTGTGGGGGTTTCACCCGTCAGTCTCTTGAAAGCGGTGTTGAAGGCGGTCTTGGAATTGAACCCCGCCTCCTCGGCCACCGCCAGGACGGTGTAGGCTGACTTCTTGGGGTCCTGGAGGAGTCGCTTGGCCTCTTCGACTCTGTAGCTGTTGACGAAGTCGAAGAAGTTCTGCCTCAGCGACTCATTCAGTATCTGTGAGAGATGGTGGGGGGGGATATCCAGCCGGTCGGCCAGCCTGGTCAGCGTCAGCTCGCTCTCCAGGTACGGCTTCTCCTGCTTCATGAAGCTGCGGAGTCTCTCCAGCTGCTGGACCGCCTTCTCGGGTGTGAGCGTGGATCGGGCGTACTTCCTTCCGCTCCCCGTCTCCTCTGAGGCGGAGAAGATCTCCGGCTGCCTGAGGCCCAGATATCCCATCAAGTAGATGATGAACGAGACAATGATCGGAATGGCAATCCCGTAGACATGGATCGTCGGGATGCCGATCGCCTGGAGAACGATCAAGACGAGTATCAGTCCAAATACTCCGATGAAGAAGGCGGTGCAGAGCCAGAGCCATCGGAGGTTGATGCGCTCAATGGAGGATTTCGTGCTTCTGATTCTCTCGTCGTAGCGGCGGAGTATCGTCCGGACGGCCAAAACGTACGCGAAGACATGGAGAAGCTGCATTCCCCCCATGATCATCCCCAGGTGGACGGCTTCCGTCTCGAAGATGTTGCTGAGATAGTAGAGCTTCGCCTCTCTGCCGGAGAGGTAGAAGGGGAGAGTCATCAGGACCGTAAGGCCGAAGGGAAGGAGATGGAGCAGATGGACAGGCCGCAGCCTGGTGGACCTGTCGGTGAGGATCCGGACGTAGAAGTAAAAGAGTGGTCCGAACAGAAAGAGCGAGGGGAAGGGAACACGGATGAGGTGGGGGTAGGCCTGGTAGAGTCCTGTTCGCAGGAAGAAGAAATGGGAGATGCTGACGGAGAATGCGAAATAGAGTATGCCCAGAAACCGGTTGGCCCGCCGGTTGGGGCTCTTCATCATGAGGAGGAGCAGCCCGATGAAGAATCCCTGAATGATCCCGAGGAGGATGACAATCGAAATGACGTCCACGTGGCAAGCGGGTCAATAGAGGCTGATTTGGGCCTTGGAAAAGGTACGAAGAAAGGAGTGAGGGGTCAAATGATATTGTTTTTGCCCATTTCTCGTTACATTCCGGCGTTGTGCGTCTTCGGACAATCGGAGCGGGAATGGAAATGCGAGGAGCGCCATGGAACAGGAAGAAAGATCAGCAGGGGTACAGACCCGGGAGAGAGAGGACCTGGCGGGGGAGCATCCTCTGGGCGATGCGGGGCAGATGGTGCTCTTTCTCCTCTTCGTCGGGGTGTGGGTGGCGGATTCTTTTTTTCTCAGCTATTCGACATTCCTGACCGAAGAGGTCTCCGCCTCTCTTCGGATCCCTCTGGCGGTGATTGTGCTGGCGATATCAGGCTACCTGGCGACATCGGGTCTGCGCGTCGTCTTTGGAGAGATACGCGAGAAGCCGGAGGTGATACGGAAGGGGGTCTTCCGTGTTGTCCGGCATCCCATATACCTGAGCGCGATACTCTTCTATGTTGCGCTGCTGGTGGCCTCTTTCTCGATTCTCGCCTTCGTTGTCTGGGTCATGACGGTTCTCTTCTACGTCTACCTCTCCAGGTATGAAGAGACCTTGCTCATGGAGCGTTTCGGCAAGGAGTACGAGGAGTACATGAAGGAGGTTCCGATGTTGATCCCGCGCATCAGGAGTTGAGACGGAGGTAGGTATGAAGGTTGGATTCATTGGACTGGGCATCATGGGAAGCCGGATGGCCGCCAATCTACAGAGACACGGAACCCGGCTGATCGTCCACAACAGGACGAAAGAGAAGGCCGAGGAACTCCTGAAGAACGGGGCGGTCTGGGCGGAGACTCCCGCTGCTGTGGCAAGGGAGGCGGAGATCGTCTTCACGATCCTGGCCCACCCGGAGGCCGTATCGGAGACAGCGCTCGGGAGGGAGGGATTGCTCGGCGCACAGAAGCCGGGTCTCCTCTGGGTAGAGTGCAGCACGGTGAACCCTTCCTTCACGCGGGGGATGGCCGAGGAGGCGCGGAAGCGGAACGTCCGTTTCCTGGAGGCGCCTGTTGCAGGCTCCAAGAATCTTGCAGCCCGTGCGGAGCTTGGCTTTCTGGTCGGCGGAGAGGAGTCGGACCTCGAGGCGTGTCGACCCCTCCTGGAGATGATGGGGAAGAGGATCGTGCACGTGGGGGGATGCGGGATGGGGATATCTCTGAAGCTGGTCATCAATTCCATCCTGGCTGCGACGATGGTCTCCTTTTCTGAGGGGGTCATCCTCGGGCAGGCCCTCGGTCTGTCTCGGGAGATGCTCTTCACGGCACTGCTGGGAGCGCCCGTTGCCGCGCCCTTCCTCTCGATGAAGAAGGAGATGCTGGAGCGTGAGGAGTACGAACCGGAGTTTCCGCTCCAGTGGATGCAGAAGGATCTTCAGATGATCTCCACCGCTGCCTACGAGGCGGGTGTTCCGATGCCTGTCTCCAACGTCGTGAAGGAGATCTACCGGATGGCGATGCGAAACGGTTTCGGGGAGAAGGATTTCTCCTCGATTTACAGCTTCCTCAAAACACGATAGTCGCCTCTGTTGCGACTCTAGAGTAAGGAGCGATGCCATGAACAGGCTGCAGGAGATATCCCGGAAGCGCAAGGAGGCGCATGGAAAGCTGCTCAAGCTGGACTCCAGGGTCTACAAGCACTTCCTCGCAATGGAAGAGGCTGCCTATGCAGACGGAGCTCTGACCAGGAAGGCGAAGGAGCTGATCGCTGTGGGGATTTCGGTCGTCACCGATTGCCACTCCTGCATGCAGTGGCACATCGAACAGGCCGAGCGGGCGGGGGCTTCTCAGCGGGAAGTTCTGGAGGCGGTGGAGGTCGGGATGGAGATGGGAGGAGGCCGCGCGACGGTATCCGCCCGATTCGCCCTGGAGGTAATGGAGGCGGTCTTTCCCGGCTCCGGACCTGGTACGATGATTGATACGTGAGGGGTGATTCTCTTCAGTTTTCTGCAACCCGAAACTCACCCTCGCTCTTCTTCTTCCATCACAGCCAGGCCTTATGATCGGCCGACTCAGGGAGAGAACTCCCTACGCACAGGGGACTTTTGTTTTTGCCAGGAAAGCAGTAGATTAACAGAGAGATTTCAGACCCGCCACCTGTTCTTCCCCGTCTGCTCTTGACGCCTGGCATGCGGGAATCCCCCCAGTGGATCATGAACACAGAGAAGGAGGTATTCTTGCGAACCATCCTGACTGCTGTCCTGGTACTGCTCTCAGTGCAGTTGCTCGTTGCCGATGAAGGAATGTGGATGCTCACGCAGCTGGACAGGCTCGATCTGGAGGAGAAGGGTCTGGAGCTGACACTCGAAGAGATCTACCATCCCGACCGAGTGTCTATTACCAGTGCCATTGTCTGGCTGGGGGGGTGCTCAGCCTCTTTCGTCTCTCCTGACGGGTTGATCCTTACAAATCATCACTGCGCCTATGGGGGTCTTCAGAGGGCCTCTGCGGACGCCGGAGAAGACTATATCAAGAATGGTTTCCTTGCTTCCACGCGCGAGGGGGAGCTGCCGGCTCCCGCC
>Ga0209536_100003295_pt1 | contig 26003 bp, 23 predicted proteins | sample DeeMarSeWOR28_12_FD_187461 | JGI IMG/M metagenome (GOLD analysis project Ga0209536, IMG submission 187461) | Marine sediment microbial communities from White Oak River estuary, North Carolina - WOR-2-8_12 (SPAdes) (version 2) | ecosystem: Environmental > Aquatic > Marine > Intertidal zone >...
CTAGTACCGTTTAAGCGTATCGCGGGAATTTGGCCGCTACGCTTGCAAGATTCCACCAGGCTTTCAATATCGTAGATTAATGATAACATGAAAGCTTCGCGGTCCCTATGCCAAAAAAGCGTTTTGTCAATTCGCGCATCACGAACGTTTGCTTGTTTTCCCCGGCCGGCCGTAAACAAACATGCATCACGGCAGCCCTTGCTGGCCATAGGGCAAAGATTCCCGATTCCCGCTTCATTCGCGGGGGCCATGTATAGGATTCCCGTAGTAAATATAATCTTCTCGCAATATTTTCACCCAGGGGATGATCTGTTAATTCCTCATCATTTATAGAATAGAGAGATTTTTCATCAACTAGAATTAGCGTGTATTCTTGAAAATAATCATTCAGAATGTTTGATTGATTACTATAATATATTTCATCGTGATCCATATCAAGGACGATATTTATTTGTCAAGAAGACCCGCGTCATGCTCTACCAGAACATACTGTTCGTCGGGGCGCCCAAATTCCTCTGGAAGACCCAGGAACGGGGTGAGGACACACGCGAGGCCCGATGCGAAGGCTTCGCACACCACGTTGGGCATCCCCTCTCGATGCGACGGGAACACGAGGAGGTCGGCAGCCCTCAGATACTCTTCTGGATCGTCCACGGGGCCGACAAAGCTTACCCGATCGCCACCGCTCCCGCGGCTGAGCGTTGCGCGGAGCTGCGTGCCAAAGGGCTCACTTCCCTCCGCGCTTTCGGCGCGTTCAGGTCCAACCAGCACCAGATGGGCTTTGGGACGCTCCGCAGCGACTCGATCCCAGGCGGCGGCCAGATAATCCAGACCTTTGCGCTGGTGTATGGGCCCGATGAACAGGACCATCTCGCTGTCGGCGTCGAGGCCGAGGCGCAATCGCGCAGGAGAGTGACCGGGCGAAACCGGGTCCGGTCGAAACCGCTCGAGGTTCACACCGTGAGTGATGACCTCGATGCGCGTTTTCACACCCAGTTCGCGCAGGCTGTCTCGCATGACGCTGCTACCCACCATGACGCAATCGACGAACCGGTAGCGCAGCGGCCAGTAGAATCGCTTGATTCTCTGCTTCAGGCCCGGCCTGGACAGTTGCTTGACGATCGTGGCGATGTAAATCGACGGTATCCCCTGGCGCCGCAGGCGCAACAGGTTCGGAGCGGAGTATGGGGACAAGCCCAGCCAAATCACCAAGTCCGGTCGTGTGGAGGCCTCTTCGCACCGAGCCATCACCGCGGCTTCGTGTAGCCTTCTCGCCCGCCACCCTCGTGCTCCGGTCGGCGTCGGGACTCGGTGGATCTGAAGTTCTGGGTCCGGCGTCGGCAGCCCACTTTCGCCGTCGCCCGTGCCGACGTATCGCCGACTCTTCTTCCGGGCACCAATAGCGGGCACCACAACGTGCATCGACACACCGCGCGCTCGTAGCCCCGGCGCGTAACGTTGGAGTCGCAAACCGGCACCCGAGTACTCAGGATAGAAAAGCGGCGTGGCGAGGCAGACGTCCAGTTGGGGTTCCCCGGTTCCCTCGTGCGTGACAGCACTCGAGGTCGTTACAGGGTCAGTCATGCTCGCTCGACCCTGAACGATAGTACAGCCGCCAAAGACTTTGATTCACCCGATACTTGTACTTCCAGGCAAACAGGTACATCTCGATGATCGAAAAGCCCATACGATCCGAATAGACTCTCTTGACGGATGACAACCGGGGAGGCACCAACATCGAAGTCAGGAGCTTCATCGGCCCGGGCCTGGGATAATCGTAACGCTCGGGGAAGAGCCTGTTCATCAGTATCCTCCCCTTGTGCTGACGGACTTTCTTACCTACGAGTTTGTCGAATCCGCGCGGCGGATGAAGGACGGAGAGTTCTTCCGAGTATCGCTGCTCGAATGCCCCCGAAGAGTATACTCGTTTTCCAAATTCGTTATCGCCGCCCGAGTGTAGCCGTTCGTCAAAGCCGCCGATTTTCTCCAGGACGCTGCGCTTCACAAATAGGTTGGCGGTGACACAAAAGTGCTGATCGTAGAAGAATTGCTCCGTAGGAAATCCTTTGAGGCTTTCGTGCAGGTGGGCCGGCGTCTCTATCTTCGCTTCATCGATGACCACCGGTCCGCCTGCATAGTCACTCTTTTCGAGCTCCCTCCGCCCGGCTTCCAGCCAGGTCGTGGGAACCGAGACATCCGAGTCGGCGAACGCGATGTACTCACCTCGCGCCTTTTCCAAGGCGCGATTTCGAGCGAAGTACGAACCGCGCCGCGGCAGGATGTCGACGTGCGCCACGTCAAACGACCGACACACCTCCGAGATGGAATCCTCCGCGCCGTCGTTCGCTACGATGACCTCGTATTCGGACTTCGGCAGGGTCTGGCTGGCAAGAGACCTGAGTGTTTCCGTCAGTCCGGCAGGGTCGTCGTACACGGGGATGACCACGCTGACGAACCCGAGTCTCGCAGCGGATCCGAAGTTCAACCGAGTGACCTCCTCGGTTCCCAAAGACTGGGCTGATTCGGCCGCAAGGGCTGGATTGGACGTCATGTCGGGTGGGGATGTCGAGTGGAAGTCACTGCTTGGACAGGAGCCCAACGTACCTCTTGCCGATTTCCTGCATGGAGTAGGTGGAGCGAATGAATTCCTTCGCGCTGGCCGACACCGCGCACCATTCCTGCTCGTCCGTCAGCAACCGCAAAACCGTGTCCGCCATCTCTTGGTCATCGTCGGTGATGAACCCGTCCGTGCCATTTCGAAAGCCGATGCAGTCCAGCGCGTTGTGTGTGCCCACCGTGGGAACACCCAGCCCCATGACCTCGAGAAGTCTCCCCCTGAAACCTCCCGCCGTCGTCATGGGTAAGACGCACACCTTCGATTGGCACAGGTACGGGAGCGTGTCCTCTACATATCCCGTGACCCGAACATCGTCGCCGTTATCGAGGTCGACGATGCTCTCGGGAGGGTTGTTGCCGACGACCAGTAACCTCACATCCTCCAGCTTGTTCCTGATCTTTGGCAGGATGTCGTCGTACAATTTCCAGAAGGCCAACTTGTTTTGTTGGTCCGACATGCCGCCGTAGAATAGAATCGTGTTCCCTTTAGGCGACAGCTCGTATCCCTCCAGCAATTCTATGTCGATACCTATCGGTATGTATTCGATACGCTTGTCAGAGAACTTGTCTCTGAAGTAGCGCTCGTCCTGTGTCGCTATGGCGATCAGGATGTCGGCCTTTTCATAGGCGCCCAACTCCCATTGACGGTATTTCTTCAGCTTCCTCTCCTTCAGAAATCGCCTGATTCTGTTCGTCGGCCTGGCCTTCAAGGCTCGCTTTTGGAAGTTCACATTGTGCGTATCGATGATCTTGATCGTCGAAGGCGGCAGGTGATCGAACAGGTCGGCCCAATGCCAGTACTCCGAAATAACAGCATCGTAGACGTTGCCCGACAGTACCCGGATGATGTCTCTGCGAAAATAATCTCTCGAGCTGCGTCTCCCCTTAGGTGCGATGCTCAACTTTCGGAGAACCTTGTTCCTCAGGTCGATGCCCTTCGCCCTCAGGTTCGATGGCGCCGCAGGAAACAGGTGTAAGGTGGAATCTTGCCCTAGTCGGTTTTCAGCCTCACGCTTTTGCTCTTCGTTGTGATAGAACGAGATCACGTGAACGTCATGGTGTTCAGCGAGGCTCAATATCGTCTGGTTGATCCTCTGCTGGTTCGCCCGTGTGATCGGGTAGAGGTTCGAATTGTAGAGTACCAGAACGTTCATGAGATCGGGGCCAGGTCCTTCTCTGGAACCCGTATGACATCCGGCTGGACAGCCACGTGGCCCGGAGCTTGTTCCGACTTGGCCAGTCGATGGACTGCGACCACAAGCCCCAGAATGATCCAGAGCACTTTATCCGTGTGCACGTTCTCGTAGAAGCCGTAGAGGAAGAGCAAGCCGACGGCGATCGCTACCGTCTGGGTAAGCAGCGCCTGGACCGATGTCGGGTCACGGGCTGTGCGCCAGGCCGATTTGAGGTTTCGGGCGGCCACAACGAAAAGAGTCAACCATAGTAGCGTGCCGACGATGCCAAGCTCGGCCAGAAAGCCCTGATGACTGCCGTGGGGACTCATTCCCGAGGTGTACATTCTCCAGGCGCCCGGGACCATCTCCTGGTAATTCATGAAGTGGGGCATGTAGTTGCGGTACCCCGCGCCCAGGATCGGACGATCGATGAACATCGCCAGGCTCACCTGCATCATGAAGCCGCGCGCGCTGTAGGTGTCCCCGGGATTCTCCCGGGCCACGGTACTCGTCAGGTAGGGGACGATGGACTCGGCCCTACCGCGGATCACGTCCATCGGCATAAACGAGACCGCGATAACCGCAGCAGCCCCCAGGAGCAGCATCCTTCGTCGGCCTCTGCGCGTTTGCGTCATCAGCGCCAGTTGAACGGCCACGACCATCGGGAACACCAGGTAGTTCATCCGCGACAAAGTGGCCGCTACTGCCAGGCCCGCGATGCCGATGTAGCCTAACCCCAACCAACGCCAGAAGGCCGTTTCTCCCGACCGTAGCAGATAGAACGCGAAAGGCAGAATGATCACCAGCGTCATGGCTGTGCGGTTGATTCCACCCACAACACCGCCGCCGGCTCGGCGCTCGCCGCCAAAGAAATACTGCTCCAGCGTAATCAAGGCCGCGACGGTGGCTCCCAAGACCAGGAACTTCGCCACCCAAGCGACCCGGTCCCAAGAGCGAGCCAGGTCGAAGACGAGCACGGTCAGAAGAATCAGCTGCACGAGGAGGAACAGGTGTCGGTTCACCCCGTCCAGGTACTCGGCCCAGAACACGGACAGACATGCCACCGTCAACAGGAGGAGGGCCGCCCGCACGAGCCCGGGAGCCATCAAAGGCCCCAGCGGCTCACGGCGCAGCAGCTTTTGCATCGCCCAGGTCCCGAAAACCGCCATCCCGATCAGCCTGGGAGCGGAGGCGCCACCTACCATCAGCGCGGCTTCCAGGGGAACGACACCGGCCATTAGGTACAAACCAATGACCGGACGCACGGCCAGGACGACTCCCACGACCACGACCAGTGGGAGCGCCACGAGCATGACGATTTCGTTCGTCGCTAGGATGCCCATTTAGCCAGTGCGAATCAGAAGTCCCAAGGCACTCTGAAAGCTCATCTCGACCCACCCGCGGCCCGCGCCGGTGAAAGTCGTTCGTTCCGCCACGGCAGCAGCGGGCGCACGGCACCGGGCATCGTAACGCCCAGGTCGCCGCGAGCCGTATCGCCGGCTAGACTGTCGACGACCTGGAACGCCGCAGCGTGGGCCTCCTGACAGTGCACCTGCATCGGCACCTCTGTCATGATCCAGGCTCCCACTACGAGGGTGCCCTCGGCCAGGAAGTTTCCGGGGATTTCCACCGAGCTGAGGAACCGCCCGGCCGGACGCGGCTGCCGTCGCCACTCGGGATCGTGGTCCTTGGTGATGAAGACGGTGACGCCTTCCTCGTTCTCCACACTGATCGCCGGTACGAGCACGTTGCCCGAGTCGAGGACATCGTATTCGACCTCGACGTTCACGGGCCGGCGAATATCCACCGAATCGGTCACGTTGCCCTGATCGTCCCGCACACGAACGGCCCGCATCCGTACGACGTTGTTTCCCGGCGCCGTAGCGTCGTCCGGCCACTCCCGAGCCGCCGTGGTACCCATATCTGACCGCAGGTAATGGCTCACCACCTTCTCCGAAGGACCGTCCATCACCACGCGACCGTTCTCGACCAGGATCGCCCGCTGGCAGAGACGCGTCACCGCGGCCATGTTGTGCGAAACGAAGATCACCGTCCGGCCCTGGTGTGCGACGTCGTCCATCTTGCCCAAAGACTTCCTCTGAAAGCCGGCGTCCCCAACAGACAACACTTCGTCGATGATGAGGATCTCGGGCTCGAGGTGAGCGGCCACCGCGAAGGCGAGCCGCACGCGCATCCCGCTGGAATAAAACTTCACCGGGGTGTCGAGGAACTTCCGGGTCTCGGCGAACTCGACGATCTCGTCGAACCGTTCATCGATCTCCGTTCGCCGCATCCCGAGAATGGCCCCGTTCAAGTAGATGTTTTCCCTGCCCGTCAACTCGGGGTGAAAACCCGTTCCGACCTCCAACAGCGAGCCGACACGACCGCGGATCTCGGCGAACCCCTCCGTGGGCTCCGTGATTCGAGAGAGCACCTTCAGCAGCGTACTCTTGCCCGCACCGTTTCGTCCGATGACGCCAACGACTTCACCCCGGCGGATGTCGAAGGACACACCTTTGAGGGCCCAGATGATCTCGTCCAGCTCGGCAGCACCCGTGGCCTGCCCACGTAGCAACTTGCCCGCCCGACGGAAAGGGGCGACGAAGGCATCGACGATCTGGTCCCTGAAGGTTTTGCGTCGAAGCTGCTCCGCGCCGATGTAGTATTTCTTGCCCAGGTCCTGTACGCGGACCGCGATTTCGCTCATACGGATTCCCTTATCCGACATCTAAACGACGTCGGCAAAAGTCTTTTCCATGCGACGGAAGTAGAACGCACCACCCACCAGCAACACGACCGCCACAGCCGACGAGACCAGGATCATCGCTCCCGGCTCCGTCTCGGTTCCCAGCAGCGCCCATCGAAAACCTTCAACAACACCGACCATCGGGTTTATCGCATACAGGGTCCGCCACGGCTCGGACAGCAGGCTGCTCGCGTAGGCGATCGGTGTGGCGAAAAGCCAGAACTGGGTGATGAACGGCACCGTGTGCCGAATGTCTCTGAACTGGACGTTCATGGCCGAAAGCCAGAAGCCCACGCCAAGCGACGTCACGAAGGCCAGCACGAGGAGCGCCGGCAGCCAGATGACGTTGGCGGTCGGGTAGATCCCGAAATAGACCATCATCCCAAGCAGGACTATGAAGGCGAGCACGAAGTCCACGCAGCCCGCGAGCACAGCGGCGATCGGCACCACCAGGCGCGGGAAATAGACCTTGGTGATCAAGTTCGCGCTGCCGACCATGCTGTTTGACGAGCGCGCCAGCCCGGTCGAAAAGAGTTGCCAGGGTACTAGGGCGGCATATGCGAAGATCGGATAGGGTATCCCGTCCGACGGAACCTTCGCGAGCTTCCCAAAGAATAGGCTGAACACGACCATGGTGAAGAACGGTTGTATCACCGCCCAGGCGGCACCCAGAACGCTCTGCTTGTAGCGCACCTTGATGTCACGCCAGGTGAGGAAATAGAGTAGCTCCCGGTACTGCCAAAGCTCCTTCAGCCCGAGGGACACCCACCCCTTGGACGGCTCGAGGCGGAGCTTTGCGGGAACAGGGCTGTCGGACGGTACCGCCGCAGCCTGTCCCCCTGGGGATGCCACCGCAGAAATACGACTCATCGAGTGATCCTCTCTAAAGTTCTCAATCAGTTGGCGGCCGCTGGGCCCTTCGCATACCACTCGCGTCGGACCGGTCGACCGGCTCGGAGCAGCTCGGACACGGTTACGAAGTGAAACCGGTCACCGGTCTCGACCAGGTAACGTTCCAGAGCCTCCAACATCGTCTCACGTCCCCTGACCGATGTGTGGGGCAGAACTCGATCCTCCGGTACGTAGACGGCATCGTGCAAGAGCACGATGTCCCCGCCCGTTGAATTGGCGAGGAGTTGCGTCACGATCTCGTCCGCGTCCTCGAGTCGCCAGTCCCCCGAGTCGATACTGCACATGATGACCTCGAGGCCGAGAAACAGAGCGTCGAGCCGGGACGCCTTAGACTGCGCCAGATAGGGAGGGCGAAACAGAAACGGACGCTCCACATACGGCTCGATCGCCTCCTGGCACTCCCGAAGCTCGAACAGCCGCTCCCGCCTCGGGATTCGCGGCATGACCGGGTGGCTCCACGTGTGGTTTCCAATCGCGTGACCGGTCTTCACCGCGCGGCGCACCACGTCCCGATTCTCGGCTACGGCGGATCCGCGCACGAAGAAGGTGGCCCGAGCGCCGAAGGCCTCCAAGAGATCGAGGAGCGGGAGGGTTGACCCCGGGTCCGGCCCGTCGTCAAACGTCAGTGCGATCAGCGGCTGAGACGTCTCGACCCGGGTGATCACGCCGGGAAGCGGAAGCCTCTTCAGCATTCTTCTCGCGTACCTCATCCCCGTCCCGCCTCCTTGTCCAGGTCACCGGCGGACAGTGTGGCGAGATAGGGAAGCTGACGATCCTTGTCCGAGATCACGCGATCTTCGGCATCCGGCCAACGGATGGCGATCGACGGGTCATCCCAGCGGATCCCGCGGGCGGACTCCGGCGCGAAATACTCCGACATTTCGTAGTACACTTCAGCGCCGTCTTCTAGCGTCTGATACCCGTGGGCGAAGCCCTTGGGGACGTATAGCGTCCTTCGATTCTCGGCCGACAGGTCCACACCGATCCAGGCGCGGTACGTCGAAGAGTCGGGTCGGAGGTCGACGATCACGTCATATATAGAGCCCGCCGTGCAACGCACGGTCTTGACCTCCTCGTGCGGCGCGACCTGGAGGTGCATGCCCCTAAGCGTACCCCTCCTATGGTTGAAGGCGATGCTGGTCTGCACGAACCGGGAGACGAGGCCGTTCTCCTCGAACTCCTTCGAGCAAGAGATGCGTGCAAAGAACCCGCGCGAATCTTCCAGGCGCTCGGGCTCGATGATGAACGCCCCTGACAGCTCAGTCTCGATGAAACGCACGCTTGTCCCTCAAGCTCGGCTCGAGAGGTAGTCCGTGTACCATTCGATCGTCTCGCGTAGACCTTCCTCCAACGAGTAGCCGTGCGCCCACTCCAGCGTCGACCTGGCCTTCGACGAATCGAGGTACTGGTCGCGGATCTCCGCGCGTGCCTGGTCGAGTATTTCGGGCTCCAGGTCCTCGCGGCCCATAAGTCTTTGAATCATCTCGGTTATTTCCAGCACGGTCACCGGTTTTCCCGCACTGAAATTGAATCCCTCGCCGCAGACACCCTCGTCCCCGGCACTTTCGGCCAACCGTATGTACGCGTCAACGACGTCAAGCACATAGATGTAGTCGCGCGTGAATTTCCCGTCGCTACGAATGATCGGCCGTTCCCCGTTCAGCAAACTGCGGATCGTACCGGGGACGATCCGACTCCAGTTCAAGTCGGCGCCGCCGTAGATGTTGCCGCACCGGGCGACGGTGATGGGAACGCCGTAGGTGTGCGCGTAAGTAGCGGCCAGCAGGTCCGTGCAGCTTTTGCTCACGTCGTAAGGATGGCAGCCGGCCAGAGGCATGTCTTCGGAGTACGGGAGTATCGGGGATTCGCCGTAGGCCTTGTCGCTGCTAGCCACGACGACCGAGTCGACGAGGTCGGCATGCACCCGGCAGACTTCGAGTAGATTGTACGTCCCCCGAATGTTCGACTCGAAGGTCGGAAGCGGGCTGCGCAGCGCGGACCCCACGATCGTCTGAGCACCGAGATGGAATACGGTGTCGATCTCGTGCTCGTTTACCGCCCGCTCCACCGACGCGTAGTCCTCCAGCGCGCCGTTCACCACATAGGTGCGCGAGATGTCGCCGCTGCGGATCAGTTCCGTCTGCGGGTCCCAATCGCGAACGAGCGCCACGACCAGTGCGTTCTCCTCGAGCAACCGGCGGACAAGCCACGACCCGACGATACCGGTGGCCCCGGTCACAAACACACGCCGGCCCGCCCACGCGCCGCTCATTTCCACACCTTCCACGGTGCCTCGCCCGATTCCCACAGATCCTCGAGCATGTGTCTCTCTCTCAGCGTGTCCATCGGCTGCCAGAACCCCGAGTGGCGATACGCCATCAGCTCACCCTCCTTCGCCAGGCGCTCGAGCGGGCTGCGCTCCCAGATCGTCTCGTCGTCATCGATGAAGTCGATGACCTTGCGGTTCAGGACGAAAAAGCCGCCGTTGATCCAACCCTCTCCAGTCTGCGGCTTCTCCTTGAACTGCAAAACCTTATCGGAATCCAGAGCAACGCCGCCGAACCGAGCCGGCGGCCTCACGATCGTGACCGTTGCCAGCTTCCCGTGCGACTCGTGGAACTGGAGCAGCGCGTTGACGTCGATATCCGCCACGCCGTCACCGTACGTGAGCATGAAAGTCTCGTCATCGCCCAGCCAATCCTTCAAGCGCCGGATGCGGCCGCCCGTCTGTGTTTTAAGCCCGGTATCGACGAGGTGGATCTTCCAGCCCGGCTGGTTGCCATCGTGAACGTCGACGTGGCCCCGTGACAGGTCCAACGACATGTCGTTGTTGAACGCATAGAAGTTCAGGAAGTACTCCTTGATCACCTCACCCTTGTAGCCCAGGGCGACGATGAACTCGTTCACATCGTGCGCCGAGTAGATGTTCATGATGTGCCAGAGCATCGGCTTTCCGCCGATCTCGACCATCGGTTTAGGTCTCACAACGGTCTCTTCCTGAAGCCGGGACCCGAACCCTCCGGCAAGAATCACTGCTTTCACGAATACTCCTCCGGTGCGTTCACCGAGTTCTGTTTCCTTCGCAGGTCATAACGCCAGCACGCGATAGCGGATGCTACCCTCGAGCCGGCCCAGTTTGTGCCCCACGTCCCGGACAAAATGTGCGCGCCGGGCTCTGTCGTACTCTTTGAAATGCTTAAGCTGCGCCAGGATACGCTTCCAGCGGACGTGGCCCCGCAGCGCCTCCCTTCGGGGAAGCCGCGGCATCCCCAACGACCGATATTTCTTGTACAACTGCACAGAGGACCACGCGAGCTCTCGTGACTGCCGATACATCTGCGAGTACCCCTTCGGGTAGCGATAGTGGATCACCGTCTCAGCCACGAAATGGAGCGCGAAACCCGCCAGCTGAGCTTTCCAGCAGAAATCGCTGTCTTCACGCGATCGGAACTTCGGATCGAATCCGCCCACCGTGTCGAAGACGACCCGCTTGAATCCCAGCGTGCCCGCGCCCCCGAACGGCAGGAACGTAGGTGCGAAGTCGAGAAGGCCAGTGCATTGACCGCATGGCCAACTTTCGGTCTGCCACGGCTCGTTGAGGCGTTCCGCCTCCAAGCGGCAAGCCACGAAATCGTGGGCAGCGAGCGCCCCGGCCATCGCCGCCACATAGTTGTCCGCAACTACATCGTCGGCATCACAGGTCAAGATCAAGTCGCCTCGCGCCTGCGCGATCCCGGCGTTGCGATTCCGCGACCGGCCGCGATCAGAAGATGAATTCAGGACCTGGAGGTTGGGCAGTCGATCTCTGAAGCTCTCGACGATATCCTGCGAACCATCCGTCGAACCGTTGTCCGACACCACGACCTCCCACTCACCATCCCACTTCTGGCACGCCAGCGCTTCGAGTTGCTCCCCAATCGTCGCTGCACCGTTATAGCACGGAATTACCACGCTCAACTGCATCTCGCGCCGACCGATCAAAACGCCAGTACGCCGTAGCGAATACTACCTTCGAGCCGGCCCACTTTGTGTCCGAGGTCTCTGACGAAACGTGCGCGATTGGTCGGATCGTATCTCCTCAGGTGGCGCAACTGCGCCAGGATACGCTTCCAGCGCACGGCTCCACGGAGAGCTTCGCTACGGCTCAAACGCGGCATTCCGTGCGATTGGTATCGCTTGTACAGCTGCACCGAAGATCGGGCGAGCAGTCGCGACTGGTGGTACATCCTCTTGTACGACTCCGGGTAGCGATAATTGACCGTCGTCTTCGCCACGAAGTGAAGCGGGATCCCCGCAAGTTGGACTCGCCAGCAAAAATCGTTGTCCTCACGTCCCCAGATCTTTGGGTCGGGATTGAATCCATCTACCGCTTCGAATACGTGCCGCCTGAAGCCGAGCGTGCCACCCGCACCGGAGGGAAGGAACGGGGGCACGAAGTCCATGAGGCCGGTCTCCTGGGCGCAGGGCCAACTGTCGGCCAACCATCGCTCGTTGAGCGAGTGGGCATCGAGGCGGCAGGCGACGAAGTCGTGGACAGCCAGAGCTTCCGCCATCGCTCGTACGTAGTTGTCGGCAACCACGTCGTCGGCGTCACAGGTCAGGATCCACTCGCCATGTGCCTGCCTGATGGCAACGTTACGGGCGTTCGATGCTCCACGAGTCGCTGACGAATCCAGGATCCTGAGGGCGGGGAGTCGATCTCTGAAACTCTCCACGATCTCGCGAGAAGCGTCGGTCGACCCGTTGTCCGATACCACGACTTCCCATTCCCCATCCCAATCCTGGCGTGCAAGCGCCTCGAGTTGTGCTCCGATCGTAGTCGCAGCGTTGTGGGCAGGTATCACCACGCTCAGCTTCATATGCGTCGGCCTGCCTCACTCAACGAGCCGTTCTGAGAAAGCGCGGTCATCACGCCCATGCCAAGCTCAGCTCCTCTTTGGACGGATGCAGAAGCGCCTCCGGAAGCGAAGTGCTTTGGATGTATAGGTCGTGCCACAACGCATAGCTCAGCACATTGAACAGAAGCTTGGCTCCCCGAGTGTCTAGCGGCTGCTCCAACCAGTCCTTCAACGGCTCGTGCCTGATCACCTCTCGCACACCCTGATGCGGATGCAAGTACTTCAGGATCTCCGACCGCCGCGCTTCCAGCCAGGCCTGAATCGGGACCGTGAATCCCTTTTTCCGCGCCCACGGCTCTTGTTGGGGCTGTCGGTCCGCCAGCCAGCGGCGGAGCAAGTACTTGTGGTGACCGTCGGAGATCTTGAGGCGGTCCGGCAGGCCAAAGACGAACCCCAGGAACTTGCGATCCAATAGCGGAACTCTTCCTTCGACCCCGTGCGCCATCAGGCAGCGGTCCACCTTGGTCATGAGGTCGTCCGGAAGCCACTCCTGTATGTCACCGGCCTGTTGCCTCTGCAAGTAGCTGAACCCACGAGCGTCGTAGCGCTCGTCGATCGGGCGGTCACGCCAAGCGGGCATCGGGGACCTGAACAAGCCCTGGAAACCCGCCGTATCAGCGGCCCGCTGAAACCGGAAGCGTCCGCGCATCATGGCACGGAGCCCGCGGCGACGCTGCAAGCGATAGTATCCATAGCCGGCGAGCCCCTCATCGCCCCCCTCACCGGACAGGATCACCTTGACGCCCTGGCGTGCGAGCCCGGCCAGCTTGAGTGTGGGCAGCGCTGCGTAGTCGGCCACGAGGTCATCCATCGCCTCACACATCTCGGGGAGGATCTTCCAGAAGTCGGCATGTGTGAACTCGATGGCGCTATGGTCCGTATCGAGCTTGTTGGCGAGCCGCAATGCGTTCTGCCGCTCATCCGCCACCGTATCGCTAGAGAAGCCGATGGCGTAAGTGCGAACCTTTCCGACCAACTCGGCCATTTTCGTAACAACGCACGAAGAGTCGGTACCGCCGGAAAGAAACGCCCCGTAGGGCACATCCGACTGCAGATGGCTTTGGACTACTTCGGTGGCGATTTCGTCGAACATCGCCAGCGCCTCGTCTTCATCCATCCGGCGTGCGCGCGTGAGTTCTAGCGGATAGATCCGTCGATCGACAATTGTACCGCGTCGGATTCGAAGCACCTCACCGGGCTCGACCCGTCGCACGCCCTTGAACATCGTCAGGGCGCCGCCCACATACTGCTTGCTGAAGAACGAGGGCCAAGCCTCCTCCTCGACCTCCGCCGACACCCACCCGGCTCGCACCAGCGCACCGGCCTCCGAAGCGAACGCGATGCCGGCGGCTGTCTCGGCGATATACAGCGGCTTGATGCCCACCGGGTCCCGCGCCAGGATCAGCTCTTCACTGGCTTCGTCGTAGATGGCCAGCGCATACATCCCTTCCAGATACTTCACGAAATCGATCCCGTAGCGTCGCCAGCAGTGGAGCGGCACCTCGCTATCGGAGTTCGTCATCAACCCGACGCCCCACTCACGGATTCGGGCCTGGAGAGCGCGATAGTTGTAGATCTCGCCGTTGGCCACGATGTGCGTCGCACCGTCCTCAGCCGCGATGGGCTGGGCTCCGCCCTCAAGGTCGAGGATGCTCAGCCGGCGATGCACGAGAGCCGTCTGTCGATGGCGATAGAACCCCTCGCCGTCGGGCCCCCGGTGCGCCAGCAGCGCCGCCATCCGCTCCAACAACGGCTGCGACGGCTCGCCGGACTTGAGGCTAACGCCAGCGATTCCACACATCGTCAGTGGCTCGTATCGGCGGCCAGTCGATCGTTTCCGCGCGAGACGATCTTCTTCACGCCCCTGCGGATCCTCCGGGCCATCCGTTTCGGAAAGGCGGCAATCGGAGCCGTGATGAACGTCTTCACAAACACCGAGTTGGTATTCTCGAACGATCTGTAGATCAGGAAGTAGGACGCCATTCTATCGGTGAACGGCCTGACAGACCGGGCGTAACGCAGGCAGTGGCTGGCGAAGAAACGCATCCCCGATCGGCGAAAGGACCCGTCTGGATCATCGACGAGGCCTAACATGATGTCGAACAGATACCGAGAATCGACACACCAATCCTCGATTCTCCCGGCCCAGGAATTCTTCGTGTCGTGCACCCTGAAACTGGCTTTCACGTCCTCGACATCGGACCGGCCGTGCTTGGCCGCCAGCTGAACCTCCGGCACCAGGTCGCACCAGAGGATCCTGTCCGAGTAGAAACCGCCGACGTCGCGCAGTCCCTTCGTATTGAACAGCGTGTTACACAGGTACATCTGAATTCCGCGATCTTCGAACCAGGCGAGGAAGAAATCCTTGGCCGATAGGCCAGCGGCACGGTTCGGTCGCTCCTTGATGGTGTCACCGTTGGCATCGATCCAACGTACACCGGTGCGAACGAAGCCGTAATCCTCCCGGTAGTCGGCGGAGGCCATGCACACTTCAATGAAGTCAGGATCGATCAAATCGTCATCGTGCAATAGCAAGAAGTAGGTGCCGCGGGCTTCTGCGACACAGAAGTTGAAATTATTGAGGACTCCGATGTTCTCTTCTTGCTTGAAATAGCGGATGCGCGGATCGTCGAAGCTCCGCACGACCTCTTCCGTGTTGTCCTCGGAACAGTTATCCGAGATCACGATCTCGAGGTTCGGATAAGTCTGAGCGACCGCGCTTCGCAGTGTATCCCGAAGGTAGCCATCGGCACGGTTGTACGTGCAGATCCCGATGGTTACGAGCGGAACTTCTAGGTTAGTGGTGGCTTCCATAGTTCCTCAGTTGAACTCGAGCTCAGGCGGAACGGTGCGGCCATAGGGGCAGGTGGGCCTCGACCTCCGAGCGTACGTTGGAGCGCCCTGGGCCAACATCGACCACAGCCCCATCCGCGCGACCGGAAGCGAGAGGTCGAAGCCCCCCTGCCCCGGCGCCACGCTCAACTCGCGAGGCCTCGGTAGTGCGCCAACAACTGATCGTTGAGCTTGCGTATGTCGTACTCGGCCTCGACGCGCGTTCTGCCCGCTCGCCCCATCTCCGGCCAAAGCTCGGGGTGGTCAAGCAAACAGGCCAAGCGATCGGCCAGGGCTTCCACATCCCGCTCAGGAACGAGAAATCCCGACACACCATCCTCAACCAGCTCGGGGATTCCGCTGTGCACCGTGCTCAAGACCGGCAGCCCCATCGCCATCGCCTCTTTGAGCGCGTTGGGAATTCCCTCCTGGTCACCGGTCGATGCGGTTACGCTTGGAGCGAGTAGGATGTGCGCGTCCTGAAGCATGGATAGCACGTCATCGTGATTCTGGGCCCCGACCAGCCGGACTTCTTCGAAGAGACCCAAGCGTTGAATCCTCTGCTCCAAGTCCTTACGCAGGGGTCCGTCCCCCACGATGGTGTAACGAACCCGGTGTCCCGAAGCCTTCAGCCGCGCCACCGCCTCGATGCCGTAAGCGACGCCTTTCTTCTCGACGAGCCTGGCTATCGTCAACAGCTTTGTGGGTTCGTCGGTACCTCGTCGCCGCGGCGTGAACTCGAAGTTCGAGAGCGCTAGACCCGAGCGAAGCACCTGTATCTTGCTCTCTTCACAGCCCAGAGCGATGAGCTTCTGCCGGAACCGTTCGCACACCGGCAAGAACAAGTCGCCTTCTCGAAAGAGGCGCTCGTAGGATTCGGACGCACCGTTCGCCGTCAGATCGAAACCGCGAAACGACACGACCAGCCTGCCGCGCGCCACACCCATTTCCCGAAGCCTCAGCGCCTTCAATCCCAGTTGCCCGAACTGGCAATGGACGACTTCGTAGGGCTCCCGAGTCAGGAAGCGCGCGCCGGCATAAAGCCAGGCCAGTCGCGTTGTCGGCCCGCCTCCCGCCCGCGGTTTCGCCGCTGCGCGAAACAACGATGGACGACGCCAAGCCTGCCCCCCAGCCAAAAGAGCCGTGGTCCGGGCCACACGGTTCAACCGCCCTGCAGGCGGCTTCAGATATCGAGTGCGCTCCAGAAGCCCGTACCGAGCGACGTCGCTGTGAGCGATCTCGCTCTGGCCCGTCCGCCACGCATAGATGTCCAGCTCTTCTCCCGCATCCAGCAGACCCGTGATCTGATTCAGGATGAAGGTCTCGGACAGCAGCGGAAACTTCTCGACCAGGAAGGCGATCTTCATGCAGTTCAGGCACCAGGCTCGCTGGTGGCACTAGCGGCGCCCGCCGGCTCGGCCACCGGCCCCTGGGGTCGCTCGGCCCGCCGCGAGAGCGCCGGTGCTGTCCGGTACAACCTCTCGAGAACAACCGCCACGCGCTGATGCCCTCTTGGAGTCCAGTGGCAATCGTTCAGCAGGTGGTCGTCCACCTCGAGGACATCGGACAACGTGACGAACGGCACGCTCGCGCGTTCGCAGATCGCGCGGAGGCGTCGATCGGGCAACCGCGGATCGAAGAGTTCCGGGTCCGGCGCCCGCCGCCGGTAGCGTCGTTGGGTCCTGGAGTCAAGAAGCTCGACCTCGGGCACACCGACGACCGCCAGCCGGGCACGCGCCGACTCGCACGCATGGCGAGCGCGATCGATGAGATAGTCGCAGGCCGAGAATGCGCGCTCGGCAGCGAAAGTCGGCGAGCAAACCTCGCCGATCTCGTTCGAGTACCACGAGCGCGGGTCGAATGGCCACGGCTCGGCGCTGACGTGTTCGGTGACGATCTCCCAACCTTCACCATCCTCACGCGACCGAACGAAGGGTGTGCGATATCGGTCGAAGTGGGGGTGCAGGTTGTCCATGAGGTCGTTGCCGTAGAAGACGAGCCACACCACCAGTTTTCCGGCCAGTCGATCCTTCAGCCGCTCCATCCAGAGAAGCGTCTGTACCATATTATAGGCGTTCGCTCCGATCGCCTTGACGCGCACCGCGGATGGCCGGTTCGCGAAGAACGCGCCGTCGTCCACGCCGTGTCCGAAGGCGAACGAGTCGCCGAACACCACGATGTCGCTGTCATCGAGGCTCGCCTTCCCTCTCCAACCTTCCGGATCCGTCGTCACATGGAACGGACGATTCCCCCGAACGTAGGCCTTCACATCGCCGCGGTTCTTCCATCCGATCCCAGGCACGAACTCGATCAGGTCGTCCCATGGGACCTCGTCGGTTTGCCAGCGCCGCATGCCGCCATGGACGGCCCCAGTCAGCGTCGACACCAGCCAGAAGGGCGCTCCGATCAGGACCACGGGTAGTGAGAGCACGAAGGCCACAACGGAGGTGACCCCAGCGATCAGAAAGCGAAATGACCCAGCTAACAGGTTCATCATATGTTCTATGCTAATAGAGTGTGTAGATGTCGGATGCCGCAGCGCGGGCGCCTTTCGGATCCAGCAATACCAAGAGCGAAAAAAGCGGGATCAAGAATACCAGCCAGAGTCGACCCGATCGGGCGGCCCAACGGCGGTAGTCCCGAAGCGTCCCCGCCTGAACATCGCCCGTTTCCGATCCGCCGAGATTCGCGTACGCCTTGGCCGACAGTGTCTCGCGCTGCAGCCAATCGGATCCCTGTTTCTGGAAGTTCGAGCCACCGGTCCGAGCCATAGTCGCGAATACGACGTAGTACCAGATGGCCAGCACGACCGCGCGGGCCCGCTCCGCGTACCCGCGGGCGGCCCGATTCCATAGGAGATAGACCCGGTGAATCGACCTTTCTCTCGGTAGCCCAATGATCAGACATCCGGCAACGATGACAACCACCGCCAGCACCGTTGCAATCGACCACCAGCCGACGATGGCCAGCAGAGCCAGCATCGCTCCGCCCGCCAGCAACGTGATGGATACCCAGAATCCCACGACCGCCTCGCGGTCGGCCGGGTTAGGAAGTGTGACTCCGCTCATAGCTCAATCCAGTGTAAACTGCGCACGATAGTTTTCTTCGTTCACGATCAGGCCCTCGGGCTGCTCTTCCTTCAACAGCACGTGGTCCTCGAGAACCAAGCAGTCCATCTCGGTGGCCAGGAAGCACTGCAGTGCGTCACCTGGATCACACACGATGGGCTCGCCGCGGATGTTGAAACTCGTGTTGACGATGACCGGACAGCCCGTACGCTCTTTGAAACGTCGCATCAGCCGGTAGTAGCGCCCGTGCCGTTCCGCATCGACGGTCTGCACCCTTGCCGAGTAGTCCACATGCGTGATTGCCGGGATAGTCGAGCGCGGCACGGAAACGCGGATGCGTAGGTCCGGGTCGTTCTGACGTTCCAGTTCCTCGTCGCTCAGCTTCCGACGCAGGTCTTCCTGGACGTCCGCCACGAAGAGCATGTAGGGCCAGTCCTGATTCGGTTTCGTCTCGAATACCTCGCTCACGTGCTCCCGCAATACGCACGGAGCGAACGGACGGAACGACTCGCGATACTTGATCTTGAGGTTCATGGTCCGCTGGGTGTCCGGCGAACGGGCATCGCCTATGATGCTGCGAGATCCCAGCGCCCGGGGTCCATATTCCATCCGACCCTGGAACCAGCCCACGATCTTCCCTTCCTCCATAAGCCCAGCCACCTGGTCCAGCAGTTCCGCCTCATCGGTGTGCCGGCGGTGGCGCGCGCCCACCGAGTCCAAGAACAACCCGATCTCTTCGTTGCCGAACTCGGGTCCCAGCAGCGAACCGCGTTGCGAGTCGCCGGGCCGTGCGTCCCGGGGCTTTCCGAGCATGTGATACCAGGCGAGAAGTGCCGCGCCCAGCGCACCACCGGCGTCGCCGGCGGCGGGCTGAACCCAAATCTCGTCGAAGGGACCCTCGCGCAGCAGCCGACCGTTGGCCACACAGTTCAGTGCCACACCCCCAGCCATCACCAAGTTCTTCGAGCCGCTGAGCCGTTGGGCGTGCTCGGCCGCCCGGAACACGACGTCCTCGCATACCGCCTGGATCGAGGCGGCCAGATCGATCTCCTTTTGCGTGATCTCGCTTTCCGGCGGCCGCGGCGGTCCATCGAACAGACGATGGAACCGCTCCGACGTCATCGTGATGCCCTTACAGTAATTGAAGTACGACATGTCCAGGCGGAGCGAGCCGTCATCCTCGAGCTTCGCGATCTTCTCCAGGATCAGGTCCCGATAGATCGGCTTCCCATAGGGAGCCAACCCCATGACCTTGTACTCGCCCGAGTTGACCTTGAAGCCGGTGTAATAGGTGAACGCCGAGTAGAGCATTCCCAGCGAGTGCGGGAACCGCAGGTCCTGAGTCACATCGATGCGGTTGCCGTTCCCATGACCGATGGCCGTGGTGGACCACTCGCCCACCGCGTCGATGGTCAGGATGGCCGCCTCCTCGAAGGGCGACGGGAAAAACGCGCTGGCCGCGTGCGACTCGTGATGGTCGGCAAAAACGACCTTCCCCTGGAACGCTTCGCCCAGTTCTTCGCGTATCACGCGCGGCAAGTACAGCTTCTGGTCGGCCCAGACGGGGACCGCCTCACGAAACAGCGCGTAACCGGACGGAGCGCTCGAGCGGAACGTCTCGATCAAGCGCTCGAACTTTACGAACGGTTTCTCGTAGAAGATGACGATGTCGATCTGCGACGCGTCGATCCCGGCTTCCGCCAAACAGTAGTCCACCGCTTTTCGCGGGAAGTCGGGGTCGTGCTTCGTACGGGTAAACCGCTCTTCCTGCGCCGCAGCGACGATCACACCATCGCGAACCAATGCGGCGGCCGAATCGTGGAAGAACGCCGAGATACCCAGGATATGAGTGCTCATCGTGCACCTCCGCCGACCTTGCCCGCCGGTGCACCGGACATCGCGTCCAGCACCTGCTGCGCGGCACGCTCGCCGCTCTTGAACGCGTCGTCCGTCCAGTGGTACCCCCACTCCCCGTAGCGACCGCAGTACGCGATCCCGATGTCGTCCAGATACCCGTGCACCGTCTCCAGCGCCTCGGTCCGATCCAAATCGAAGATCACGTTCGCATGGGGCGTGAGCGTGACGTTCTTGAACAGGATGCGGTCGTCATCGTTGATGATGCCGCAGCGCTTCAGGTCGCTGATCACGGGCTCGATGCAGTCCTCGGGCGAGCGGTCCAGCGGACGATACTTCTTCGAGTAGTAGACTTCCGCCTGAATGCTCCCCATGCCCGGAGGAGTGTTGTTCGGCGAATACAGGTGCGGGAAGCTGACTCGCGTGAAGAAGACGTCCGGGTCGTAGAAATAGGACCAGTGTGCTTCCGTGATATCTTCGCGGTCCACACCGATGTTGACGTTGACGCAGGTCGTCGCGGCGAGCCGGTCAGCCGCCTCCTGAACATCGGGTGGCGTCCCATCGATCATCGGAATCAGCTCGGGCAGTGCAATCGAAGAGATGACGTGGTCGTAGTCGACGATCGGGCCGTGGGCGAAGTACAGTCTGCGCTCACGAGGGTCGATGCGTGTGACTTGGTGTTCGAGCTTCACGGGAGTTCGCTCGATGAACATTCGCAGGAACCCGAGAAAGCCGCCGTGCGTCGGATACCGGAAGTGCGTCACGTAGTGAACGTCCGGTGTGGACGGCGTGAGAGCGCCGTGAAAGACCTCCTCGAGGTCGGGGCGATACAGTCGCGGGCCCAACCAGTCGGTGCTCATGTTCTCGGCCGGGGTCGTGTGGTACTTCAGCCCGTAGACCATTGGGAAAGTCTCGGCGAACGTCGGCCCGAAGCTGGCCAGCAGCCAGTCCGCGTAGTTCCGGATCTCGCGGCCGTTTGGAGCGAACTTCGCTTCCACGAAATCGTTCAGGACGTTGACCACCAGGTCTGTGGGTAGGCCGTGCAGGTTGCATTGAGCCGGGTGCTTGATCCAGTAGCCCTGCCAGTAGTTGTTCACATAGGCCTGAAGCGTTTCGTACTCGCCCCTGACGCTCTCGGCGAACAGCTCCTGGATGCGCTCGTCCTTGGTGAAGGAGATATGCGGACCGTCGTCGAAGACGAATCCCTCATCGTGAGAGAACGACGTCGCATGGCCTCCATAGAACACGGCCTTCTCATACACGTTGCAGGCCACACCTTCGTTTTGGAAATGGTACGCCGCACCGAATCCTGCCATGCCGGCGCCGAGAATCGATATATTCGCCATCAGCTACTCCGTAATCCGGCTGCCGCGTCGTCTTGAGCTGCGCCGGCCAGTTCGTTTTTCCACCATTCGATCGTCTCGCGAAGGCCGTCTTCCAGGTTGTAACGCGGGCGCCAGCCTACTTCAGAGACCAGTCGCGAGTTGTTAGCGCAAATGAACGGCGGGTTTGAGGGTGAATCGGGACGGGCACCAAAACGCACCCGATCTTGCGAATCCAGCTGTCGAGCGATCTCGGCCACGAGATCCCGTACGCGGAGAGGTTCTCCGGACCCGACGTTGACCGCGCCGACGCAGTCAGAGAGAACGATGTCGGCGATGGCCGAACCCACATCGGCCACGTGAAGGAAGTCGCGGACCTCCTCGCCGCTGCCGATCTCCGCTTCCTCGCCGCGCAACAGCGACTGGATCACGTACGGTACTAGACGCTGACCGTACTCGTAGGGGCCGTATTGGTAGAACAAGCGCACCCACGAGAACGCCACGTCCCGGTCTCTGGCGAGCTGCGTGCCCATCAACGCCGTCGAGAGCTTGGCGTTGCCATACAACGTCCAGGGGGCGGTGGGCGTGGACTCGGAGAGGGTTCCATCCCGGTGATCGTATTCGAAGCAGGTGCCGATGTACGCGGCCCGTTGGCAGCCCGCGTCGGCCAGCGCTTCTAAAATCCGCAGGCTCGTCGTCACCCAGTCGATGTTCTCAAGTGCGTGGACGTACAGGCCCGGTTCGACGTACCATGCGGCGTGGACGCAGGCGTCCATGGAGTCGCACAGAGCGCCAAGTTCTTCGCGCGACGCCTTCACCAGATCGAGAGTGACCCACTCGACTTCATCTACGACATCTGCGAGCCTACGCCTGTCGTCCGTGGCGAGTTGTGAGGCGCGGACTCGGTGCCCGCGCTTCACCAGGTCACGCACGACCTGCGACCCGATGAAACCCGTGGCTCCAGTGACCAGGATGTTCACTCGACCACCTGCGCGTTGGGTATGGGGATCACGAAACGCCCACCCCACTCACGGATGAAGTCCAGCTGGCTGACGATCTCATCCTGGAGGTTCCACGGTAGGATCAGCACATAATCCGGCCTCGTCTCCGCGATGCGCTCGGGCGCGTGGATGGGCACGTGGGTCCCGGGTAGGAAGCGACCCTGCTTGTGTGGGCTTCGGTCCGCCGTGTAGTCCAGGAAATCTGGCCCGATCCCACAGTAGTTGAGCAGCGTATTCCCCTTCGCGGCCGCGCCGTAACCTACCAGCGAGTGGCCGTCCGATTTCAGTGCGATGAGCAGATTCAAGAGATTTCGCTTCGTCTCAACGACCTGTTCGCTGAACGCCGTGTAGGTCTCCGGGTCGTCGAGCCCCGCCGTTCGCTCTCTTTCGAGAAGCGCTTCGACACGAGTCGACACTGGCTCGCCTTGATTCCCCGTGCGACGCGCGTAGATCCGCATCGACCCACCGTGCGTCGACAGTTCATCCACATCGAAGATCGTGAGCCCATGAGCGCCGAACACTCTCTGAACGGCCATGAACGAGAAATAGGAAAAATGCTCGTGATAGATGGTGTCGAAGGCGTTTTGCTCGATGAGCCTCAGCAGCTGAGGGAACTCGAGTGTCGCAACGCCGCCGTCGGCAAGCACGATCTCGATCCCCTTCACGAACCCATTCAGGTCCGGCACGTGCGCCAGCACGTTGTTCGCGGCTAGCAGATTCGCCCGCTTACCTTCACGCACCAGGTCCAGCGCGGTTTCTTCGCCAAAGAATCGCACCAGCGTGGGGATTCCCTTCGCCTCCGCCGCCTCGGCGACGTTCGCCGCGGGCTCGATGCCCAGCACCGGGATTCCAGCGCCGGCAAAGTACTGGAGCAGGTAGCCGTCGTTGCTGGCCAGCTCCATCACGAGGCTCGACGCATCGAGTCCGAATCGCTGGATCATCTGACCCGCATACTGACGCGAGTGCTCCAGCCAACTGTCGGAATACGACGAGAAGTACGCGTAGTCGCTGAACAGCGTTTCCGGGTCTACCGTCGGCGGAAGCTGCACGAGGAGGCACGAATCACACACGTAGGCGATGAGGGGATAGAAGACCTCGGGATCCGATAGCTCTCCAGGCGCGACGTATCGATTAGCCAGAGGCGACATACCAAGGTCCGCAAAGGTTCTAGACAGCTCGGCGCCGCAATGCCGGCACGATTTCATGTTAGTTCCGCGATGCAAGTTTCAGAAGCGACGTAGGGCCCGCCGACGGCGCCTCGGGATTGTTGGTGACGTTCGCCCACTCCAGGTATCGACGGGTGATGTCCATGCCACGCTCCAAATCGAACCTGGGGGTGTAGCCAAGCCGCGCTTTCGCTTTGTCGATGCGGGCTCGCGATCGCGACTTCTCGGCTTGCAGCGAGGCCGGACCCGGAAGCGCCAGTGGGCGCGCCCGCCCATCCACGACCACCGTCTTGCGACTGTCATGTTCCAACCAGCGCTTCGCCGCCGCTTCGAGCGCCGCGTCGGGTACGATCTTCGCCGCAGCCTTCACGGCCGAGACCTTCCCCAGCTGCGCCCAGGTGGCCGGGCTGCGGAGACGGCGCATCACTCGGTAGGCGATTCGACTGCGTCGCTCTCGATCCCGTATCCGTGAGCGGATTTCGGCTTCCGACATCTCGACGGTCGACTGGACGCCGATCGCCCGCTCCAGGGCCTGGTAGAACATCTTCCACGTGACCGGCTTCTCGGCCGAGATCAGGAACTTCTCGCCGGTTACGTCCGGGTGCGCCGCGGCCAGAATCATGGAGTCGACCAGGTCGTCCACGTACACCGCGTTGCAGATGCCCGCGCCTCCGTCCACCAGGGGCACGACCCCTGACAACAGTCGCTGCACGGGGTGTAGCGTCCAAAACGTAGAAAACGGTCCGTACACGATCGTCGGTTGAAGGGTGACGGCAGGGACTCCCTTCTCCTCGTGAAGGTCCCTTAGCAGTCGCTCGACGTCGCGCTTCACCAGGACGTAGGCGTCTTCCGACGCTGGCCATGGAGAGCTCTCCGTCAGCTCGTCTACCGTGGCCGGTGAGTAGGTGGCGACCGAGCTCAGATAGACCAGACGGCTGACCTTCTCCTCCAAGCACAGCTCGGCCAGGTTCCGCGTCGCCTCCACGTTCGCCCGTCGCTGGCCCTCGAGATCGGGCGTGAAATCGTGGGCGCAGTGGAAGACCAGGTCGCAGCCGTGGATCGCACTCTCGAGCGCGTCGCGATCCGTGATCGCGCCGGGCACCAACTCCACCGGAAACGCCGCGATCCGCGAGGCCTTCGCGAAGTTGCGAACGAGAACCCGAACCCGACATCTCTGTTCCAGGACCAGCTTCTCTACCAAGCGCCCACCGATGAAGCCGGTGCCGCCGGTGACCAGGGCCGTCTTGCCCTCCAAGATCATCTCACCGCCTCCTCGAGGGCCGCAGTCTCGATCCAGGGTAGCTCGAGCTCCTTGCGGTGCGCGTAGCAATCGACGACCAAGCCCAGCGACCGACGCGCTTCCGTGGCGCTGACCGCAGGTGTGCCTCCCGTGAGAACCGCATCGAGCCAGTCGTCGTGCTGGGCCGTGAACAGTTCGATGGGGTCCTGGTTCGTACCGGCCAACGGGTTACCAGAAAACGCTGAGCCCGTAATTCCCGTGCGGCTCTCCGATAGAGACAGGATGAAGTCGCTGGTGTTGAGGTCCACCTCCAAGGTGCCCCCATCGCCCGAGATGATCGCCGTGTTCCTCAGCAGACGCGTGCGACTGAACTCGATGACACCCTTGCCGCCGCCCGGCATCGCGACGTGCAGCAGGCAGTCCGACTCGACACCGCCACGGTCGTTGTCCCAGTACTCGAAGGACTCGGCGTCGCCGAACCACCAGGTCACCAGATCGAGAACGTGGACGCCCAGGTCGATGAGCACTCCACCGCCGGCAGCCTCGCGGCGGAAGGGGAAGTCGGTCTTCACCGGCCAACCAAACTCGTATCCATCACGGATGTCGAACGACCGGATCGTGCCCAATAGCCCCGCGTCCAGGACGGTCTTCGTCAGGCGCAGCTGGTGCGCGAACCGACGGAAGAACGCCACCGCGAGGACTCGATCCATCTCCTGGGCGGCCGCGATCATGGCGTCGCACTCGTACAGGTTCCGAGCGATGGGCTTCTCTACCAGGACGTGAAGTCCGCCGCGCAGAAGATCGATGGTCATCGGCGCGTGCAGGTTGGTCGGGGTCGCGACGATGGCACCGTCCAGACCAAGACCGATCAGTTCCCTATGGTCGGTCAACGCGTGTTGTGCACCGTACTCGTCCGCCAAACGCCGCACGCGCGCTTCGTCCTTGTCCACCAACGCCGAGATCTCGCGACCGTCGCCTGCGGCGAGGGCCGGGAGATGCCGCAGTTCGGACACGGCCCCGCAACCCACCACCGCGATCTTCACTCTATCTGAACTTGTCGTCCGCCCGTTGGCTTCCACGTTCACATTCCCGTCAGGTCAACAGATGCATCGATAGGCGTTTCGCCGACCGAATCGCACGCTTGGCCGCGCGCTTCCAACCCGCGCTCGCGGG
>Ga0209536_100003296_pt1 | contig 25993 bp, 21 predicted proteins | sample DeeMarSeWOR28_12_FD_187461 | JGI IMG/M metagenome (GOLD analysis project Ga0209536, IMG submission 187461) | Marine sediment microbial communities from White Oak River estuary, North Carolina - WOR-2-8_12 (SPAdes) (version 2) | ecosystem: Environmental > Aquatic > Marine > Intertidal zone >...
GATCTTGAGAGACAACGCCTGGGACAATCCTTTCTGGAACGAATCGGCGATGTTCAGGACCGACCGGGGAAACGCCTTTCGCCTCAACGTCTGGTGGAAGGGCGCCCATCGCGGCTGCGAGCGGGCGCAGTGGATAGGCGACAAGATGAGCTTCTACGCGCCCCATCCAAACGGCATCGGGCCGGTGATTGTGCGCTCGGCCGAGCGAATGGAAAAAGACGACGCGGGCTTTGCCCGCAAGGCGCCCAAATTCGAGCGGTACGAGCAGCCTGACTGGTGGAAGACGGACATGCTGCCCGAGCCGCTCCGGCACAACAGCGGGCACGAGGGTTCGCACACATTCCTAACGCATGAGTTCGTCGATGCGATCGTCCATGACCGCCCGCCTGCGATAGACATCTATGAATCGCTTGCCTATACGGTACCCGGGATCGTCGCGCATAATTCCGCCCTGAAAGAGGGTGAACTGTTGAAGATTCCCCAGTATAATAGGCCCCGACAAGCTGCAAGTTGAACTGAGCCTTATTTGATATGGAGGTATCACTATGAATCGAAAAGTCATGTTGGTCGCGCTGCTGGTTGTGATAGCACTATTGCCGTTCGAGGCCCACGGTGCCGAGAAAGTATTTCGTCTCGGCATGATCGGTCTGGACACGTCGCATGTCACCGCATTCACCAAGATTATCAACAGCTCTCAGGCTGAGCACGGGTGCAAAGTTGTTGTCGGATACCCCGGCGGCTCGCCGGATATACCATCCTCGGCCAACCGTGTGGCCGGATACACCGAGCAGCTCCGCGATAAGTACGGCGTTGAGATAGTCGATTCAATCGAAGAGCTTTGCCGAAAGGTCGACGGTGTGCTCTTGGAAAGTGTTGACGGCCGGCCCCACCTCAAGCAGGCCATACCTGTAATCAAAGCTCGAAAGCCTCTGTTCATCGACAAACCCATGGGCGGCAATCTCGCGGACGTGCTTGAGATATTCCGGCTCGCCAAGGAAAACAACGTACCGTGCTGGTCAAGCTCATCGCTGCGCTATTGTCCCGGGATTATCGAATTGAAAGAGAAGAACACAGTCGGCAAGATTCTCGGCTGCGATGTCTACAGCCCGTGCAGTCTCGAGGAGCATCATCCCGACCTGTACTGGTACGGAGTGCACGGAGTCGAGATGCTCTTTGCCGTCATGGGCCCGGGCTGTCAGAGCGTCAGGCGCATACAGACCGATGCCTACGAGCATGTCGTGGGGCTCTGGGATGGTGGGCGGATCGGCACGTTCAGAGGTTTGCACGCGGGCAAGACCGGATACGGAGGGACTATTTTCGGCTCTAAGGCAGTGACGGACATCGGAGGATACGGAGGCTATGAACCTTTAGTGGAGGAAGTCATCAAGTTCTTCAAGACCGGCAAGGTACCGATACCGGAGCAAGAGACGATCGAGATCTTCGCGTTCATGTCAGCGGCCGACGTGTCCAAGGCAAGGGGCGGTGCTGAAGTCTCGCTGGCAGAATTGATCACTGAGGCCAGGGCAGAAAAATGAAGATGCAAAAATCAATATGCAAAATTGTGGAGGCCCTTCGGACCGACTTCACTCACTTTCGATCTTCCGTTCCAGTCTTTGGTCTTCTTTTGATCGGATTGTTCTCGTGCTGCTCTCAGGCGGCCGGGCGGCAGCTTACAATTTCCAACTCGAAGATTTCCGTCACGATTGACACGACCGATGCTACATTCTCAGTCACCGACAAGCGCACAGGACTTTCGTGGCGGCAGCAAGCTACCGACAAGTTCGAGATAATCGACTGCAAACGCGTCGACGGCGGACTCGAGATGACATGCCGTCATCCTTGGTATGGCCTGGACAGCAAGACAACGCTCAGCCTTGATGGTGACAGGCCCGAGCTGATCTTGTCGCTGTCTGCTGAGGGCACACTCAAGGATCCGCTGGGTTTCCCCTATCCATTCGTCTCCGAGAGCGGCGACTACCTGGTCGTCCCGATGAACGAAGGAATATCGTATCCGGTGGACGACGAGACTGTAGAACCAAAGTGGCTCATAGCCTACGGCGGTCATGGAATATGTATGGCCTTCTGGGGTGTCACAAACGGAGACTCCGGACACATGGCGATCATCGAAACGCCCGACGACGCCGTAATTCACATAAACCGCATCGAGGGCAGGCTCTGCGTGCTGCCGAAGTGGGAGAGGCAGAAAGGAGATTTCGGCTACACCAGGAAGCTCCGCTACGTCTTCTTCGATAAGGGCGGGCACGTCGCGATGTGCAAGCGCTACAGGCAATACGCAGAGCAGACTGGCAAGGTCAAGACGTTGGAGCAAAAACGCCGCGAGAATCCCAACGTGGACCTGCTCATCGGTGCAGTGAACATCTGGTGCTGGGACAGAGATGCACTACCGCTCGTCCAGGAGGCTAAGGCCCTCGGCATCGAGCGTATTCTCTGGAGTCGCCGTCAGCCACCGAACGTTATCGACGCGATGAACAAGATAGACGGTGTTCTGACCAGTCGTTACGACATCTACCAGGACCTGATGGACCCTGAGATTGTCAGAGAGAAGCTCCGCGGTCTACACCCGGACTGGACGCAAAATGCCTGGCCCGATGATATTATGCTCGACGAAAAGGGCCAGCCGCGCACGGGCTGGCGCGTCAGGGGCAAGGACGGCCAGATGTATCCCTGCGCCGTCCTGTGCGACAGGCAGGCGCCCGAGTATGCGGCCGAGCGTGTGCCTGCGGAGTTGGAGACGCATGCCTATCGCTGTCGCTTCATCGATACGACCACAGCATCGCCCTGGCGCGAATGTTATCATCCGGACCATCCGATGACGCGAAGCGACAGCAGGCACTGGAAGATGGAGCTTCTGCGATATGTCTCGCAGGAAGCAAAGCTGGTCACCGGCTGCGAAACCGGACACGATGCGGCCGTGCCCTACGTTCACTACTTTGAGGGCATGCTCAGTCTCGGGCCGTACCGCGTTCCCGACGCAGGCCGGAACATGGGCCGGATCTGGGACGAGGTCCCCGAGCGCGTTGCGAAGTTTCAGGTGGGGCATAAATACCGCCTGCCGCTCTGGGAGCTGGTCTACCATGACTGTGTCGTCGCGCAATGGTACTGGGGCGACTACAACAACAAGCTGCCCGCAATCTGGGACAAGCGAGACCTTTTCAACATCCTCTACGGCACGCCACCGATGTTCATGTTCAACCGCCAGCTGTGGAGTCAGAACAAGGAGCGCTTCGCCCGGAGTTATAAGAACGTCTGTCCGGTTGTCCGTGCTGTGGGCTATGCTGAAATGACGGACCACCGGTTCCTTACGCCCGACAGGGACGTCCAGCAAACGACATTTGCAAACGGTGTCACGGTCACGGTAAACTTTGGTGAGAAAGCGTATCGTCTGGTCGACGGCGTGAAGGTCGAAGCTATGGGCCACCACGTTTCGGGGATGTGAACGAGGCGCTACTTGATGAATCTCTTCAGTATCGCGGCCGTGTGCATGGCAATGAGCATCAGGTAATCCAGATCGCTGAGACTGTAGTGTTCGTGCACCATTGCGTTGTCGACGTACATCACACCGAAACAACCATTCGGGCGCATGATGGCCGCTATCATCGCCGAGCGGATTCTTTCCTTCGCCTCCATCTGCGCCGAGACGCGCGGCAGGACAACAAACTGTCCCTTCTCGACTGCCTGGGTGATTTTGTCGCTGAGCAATAACTCCCCGAGCTGAACGGGTGAGCCGTCTCGTCGCTTACCTGCATGGCAAGTCATCGGACCGCCGGGCTGCGTTCTAAGGGCGCACCAAACATGGTACGCATCGAACTGCTTTATGGTGATATCAAGCAGGGTCAGCAGCAGTTTGTCGACCGTGTCGGCGTCAAATATTATCTCGGTAGCCTTTGAGAAATCGGTCAGTCTGCCCGCCGCCAGTCTCATCGCCGGCGCGTGCTGGGCATCCGGTCTTCTCACAACGGTTTCATGCTTGGGCGTTGTCAGAGCCGCTTCAAGATGAAGTGTATCCTCCGGGTGGTCCGGCACCTCCTCGCTGGTCTCCTTATCGAGAACGATATCTATGGTGAAATCCGTTATGCGAAGGCAGTCACCGTGCTTGATCTGGGCCTTGCGGACTGCTTTGTCGTTGACGAACGTCTTGTTCGACGAGCCCAGGTCCTCGAGCATCCATGTTCCGTCATCTGCGGCGTGAACGATCGCGTGCTTTCTCGAGACGGCCTTGTCGGGCAAAAAAACGTGACTGTCAGCTCCTCTGCCAATGGAAATGGGACCCTCGGTGAAGTGAAATTCCTTGGTATGGCCATCTTTTTGTTTGACTACCATGCGCATGGCTCTTCTCCGTGCTATTGAATTTCAACTTGATTGGGCTCCAATTATACAGGACTTTGCAGAATGTGTCAAGTTTCTTGTTATAGGACGTTTACTTTGTGGCGAAAAATGCCGGTTGCGGGCCATGAGCAGGTTTCGGAAACGAAATATTTTCAGTTCCTCACCGGAGGGGTTTGTCTTCAGGCGCCAGCACAGTTGACAGGACGATCGTTCGTTTCTATGATTCAATATGTGTTGAAATGTGAAAATTGTGGCAAAACTGACTTGTCAAATTGCCTTTTCAGAGGGGGTATCAAATGAAGAAATCCGTGATAGCTGTGATCACCTTGTTAGTTGTCCTGCCCGTAGTCGGCGGCTCGAAACGGGATCGTGTAAGCCTTTATCCCGATATCCGGCAGGGCATCAGGACCGCTGTCGCTGAATTCGACCTTATCGGCGAGCAGCGCAGGGAAAAGCTCAGAGAACTCAGCGCCTACGTCCGGTCTCAGAATCGACTTGGCAAACCTGTCAACCTGACGTTCATCTGCACGCGCAACTCCCGCAGGAGTCACATGGCGCAGATTTGGGCGCAAACCGCCGCGGCGTTCTACGGCATCCACAATCTCACCGCCTATTCCGGCGGCACCGGTTCGTCGGCATTCAACCCGAGGGCCGTCGCAGCCATCAGGCGCGCCGGGTTCAAGGTGGAGAAGACCACAGAAGGAGAGAATCCGATCTATCACGTCCGCTACAGCGACCAGCGACCTGCGATGACTCATTTTTCCAAGCTCTATGATTCGGCGCCGAATCCCACCAAGGATTTCTGTGCCGTAATGACGTGTTCGGCCGCCGACAAGGCCTGTCCTCTCGTTCGCGGCGCGTCAGCACGGGTAGCCTTGCCGTTCGTCGACCCGAAGGCGTTCGACGGCACGGACCAGGAAGCAGCCAAATATGACGAACGGTCCCGGCAGATCTGCCGGGAGATGCTGTATATGTTCTCCGAGGCAAAGAGATAGCCGAACGGCGCGGGCGCAAGTTGTCTCAATAGTCACCTATTCAGCCCCGGATTCGCAGCGTCGGAGCAGCCGGCATGGGTAGAGCCAGGATACTGATAATAGAAGACGACCGGGCTATTGTAGAGATGCTCGAATACAATCTGCAAGAGGCCGGCTATGAGACTATCTCGTCACTGAACGGCAGAGACGGGGTCAGACTGGCCGGTAAGGAAAGGCCTGACCTGATTATTCTCGATATCATGCTGCCGATTATTGACGGGTTTGAAGTGTGCCGAATGCTCAAGAACAACCAGGCTATCGCCCATATACCGGTCATCATTCTCAGCGCGAAATCTCAAGAGACAGACAAGATCGTGGGTCTCGAACTGGGCGCCGACGATTACGTAACCAAGCCCTTCAGTCCGAGAGAGTTGATCGCGAGAATCAGAGCGATCTTAAGAAGGGGGCAAGGACAACAGTCCGGCGGCAAGATTCGGAAGGGCGATATCAGCATAGACACCGCCAAACATAGAGTGATGGTGGGATCGGAAGAGATTTCGCTTACATTAACCGAATTCAAGCTGTTGGAGTTGATGGCCAGGCGTCCCGGCGTGGTCTTTTCCAGGGCGCAGATTCTGGATGCAGTCTCGGGCGACGATACTATGGTATATGACAGAACGGTTGATGCACACATAAAGTCGCTAAGACACAAATTGGGTAGTGCCAAAGACTACATCGAGACCATTCGCGGGGCCGGCTACAGGTTCAAGGAAGTGTAGATGAAGAGCAGAATCGTCTGGAAATTCTTCGGCGCATTTACAGTCTTGATCCTGATTGTTGTCTTCGTTCTAAACTTCTTCGTTGCCTTGAAATTGAGCGATAACTTCGAGCAAAGAATCTCTCGGGAGCTCAAGAGCGGCGCGACACTGGTCGGCAATCTTCTGCACGAGTATCTTGCCGAAGGCAGAGACGAAGAGATTCAGCGAGAGGCCAGGCGGCTGGCGGACGAATTGAATCTGAGAATCACCGTCGTCGATGGTGCCGGCGGCGTACTGGGAGATTCTGAAAAAGACCCTTCTCAGATGGAAAACCACAGCGAAAGACCCGAGATCGTCGAGGCGGTCCAGAATGGTTTCGGTCAGAGCATTCGCCTCAGTGACACGCTGGGTTACAATATGAAGTACGTTGCCGTCCGCGTCGGCCGGGATGACGATATGTTGGGGGTTGTTCGTTTTGCCCTGCCCCTTTCACAAGTCCAGTTGCAGATAAGGACCATCTACAGGGTGGTTTTGGTCGCAGCGATTGCCGCTGTTGCGATCGCGCTTACGGTGGCTTATCTTGTTTCGCGGAGCATCACGCTTCCGATCAGACAGATGAAAGAAACGGCCGAGCAAATAGCCAAAGGCAATTTCACCCCGAGGGTGCGGATCAGCAGCAGAGATGAGCTGGGAGAGTTGGCCGATTCGCTGAATGCGATGGCGGATGAATTGCAGCAAAAGATAGAGGACCTCAGGCGAATGGACCAGGTGAGGACGGACTTCGTCGCCAACGTTTCGCACGAACTCAAGACCCCTCTGACCCTCATCAAAGGCTACACCGAGACTCTCCAGGGCGAGGTTCTATGCGACAAGATCAAGGCTGCAAAGTTTGTCTCCATCATTAGGGAACATTCTGACAGGCTGGGGCACATCGTAGACGATCTGCTGAGCCTCAGCGAGCTTGAATCCTCGAAAGATTACATCGATCGCAGTCAGTTCGATCTGAAGAAGCTGATCGATGATATCTCGTTGGGATTCGGCCACGCACTTGCGAGCAAGAAGCTGGAGTTGACCGTGAGCTCGCAGGGCGATGATCTTTCAATCCGCGCCGACCGCAACAAGATCGAGCAGGTTCTTGTGAACCTGATCGATAACGCCATCAAGTACACTGGTGAATCCGGACAAATCGAGCTTTCGGCAGTTGAGCGCGACGGGGAGATTCACATTGCCGTCCGGGACGACGGAATTGGAATAGCGAAAGAGCATCTCGACAGGATCTTCGAGCGTTTCTACCGCACGGACAAGGCACGCTCGCGCGAGCTTGGCGGGACTGGACTGGGGCTGAGCATCGCAAAACACATTGTCCTGGCTCACAAGGGAAAGATCACCATCGAGAGCGAACTTGGCAAGGGAACGACCGTTTTCGTTACACTTCCAAAAGAGTAGCGAAATATTTCTCACTCTTCACCAAGTATTCACATTTCCTTCATATTCTCTTCATGTTATGAGCGTATATTCCCATCAGATGCATTTGAAAGAGGGATATATGAATAAAAGACTCGAAATTGTCGGTAAGATTCTGGCGGTCGCAGCCTTGCTCTATTTGTTCCTGGTCAGCATCAGCCTGATGGGTGCGGCTTTCAAGGGTTTCGGCAAAGGCTTCGCGGAAAGCCTCATACAGACAACCTCCAATCCCTTTGTCGGGCTTTTCATCGGAATACTGGCGACCAGCCTCGTGCAAAGTTCTTCGACAACCACCTCGGTCGTTGTCGGAATCGTCGGCGCCGGCGGCCTGACGGTAGGCAATGCCATCCCGATAATCATGGGTGCCAACATCGGCACGACGGTCACAAATACCCTGGTCTCTCTCGGACACGTCAGCAGGCGAGACGAATTCAAACGCGCCATAAGCGCTGCCACCGTGCATGACTTTTTCAACCTGATATGCGTGGCGATTCTCTTTCCTCTGGAACTGGCGACCGGTTATCTTGAAAGGACCGCCACATTCATGAGCAGAGTTTTCACCGGCGTCGGGGGATTCAAAATTACCAGCCCGATCAAGATTGTGACGAAGCCCGCGGTCGGGCTCATTTATGAAGCCTCGCTGTTCGTGAGCGGGGCCAAGCTCGCCGCCTACATAATCATGACCACCTTGTCGCTGGTCCTCTTGTTTCTGGCCCTGTACTTCATCGTCAAGGTCATGAAATCCCTCGTGGTGAACCGGGCGGAAATCGTCCTGGACAACGTCATAAGCAGACGTCCTGTCCTGGGACTATTCGCCGGGCTTGCGTTTACAATTGTCGTGCAAAGCAGCTCGATTACGACTTCGCTTCTGATTCCGCTGGTAGCTGCCGGCATTCTTACGGTTGAGTCGGCGTTTCCAATCACCATCGGCGCAAACATCGGAACGACCACCACCGCCATCCTGGCGTCATTCGCAACGGGCAATCCCTCAGCCGTAACGATAGCATTCGCGCATTTTCTGTTTAATCTGACGGGGACAGTGTTCATCTACCCGATAAGATTCTGTAGAATGATCCCGATACATCTGGCGAAAGGTTTTGGCGAGACGGCTTCTGTGAAGAGACGCTACGCAGCTTTCTATGTCGCGGGTGTGTTCTTTTTGGCTCCGACGTTGTTGATTATTATTTCAAAGCTGTTCTAAATAGGGGAAAGCAAATGTTCAAGAACTTGTTGAGCTTCTGGAAAGGCAAGGACTTCCTGCTCCAGGTCATGGAAGATTTCAAAGTAATGCTGGACGAGGCCCAGTCCATGTTCGAGATTGTATGCGCCCGGCTCACGGGCGGCCGGGACGATCCCGAACTGAAGGAAAGAATCTACAAGATTGACAAGAAGATAAACGACCTGCAAAAGGAGATACGCAGGCGAATTGTGGAGCATCTTTCTCTGCAGCCGACCGTGGATGTCAATGCCTGCTTGATTCTGATGAGCGTCGTTAAAGACGCCGAGCGTCTGGGTGACTACTCGAAGAACCTCTACGAGGTCACCGAACTCCTCGCACATCCGATCGACAAAGCCCTGTTTTCAAGGCATTTCGACAGCCTTGACAGGGAGATCGTGGAATTGTTCGACCAGACAAAAGACGCTTTCATCGACGCCAACGAGGAAAAGGCCCGATCTACCTGGGACTATCACAGGAGAATCAACACGACCTGTGACAAAATCGTCGCGGACGTCGCAAGGAGCGATTTGTCGGTCAATGAGGCGGTCTGTCTGGCTCTGGTCGCAAGGCACTTTAAGCGTATAGTCTCACATCTCGTGAATATCGCCACATCCGTAGTTTTGCCGCTGAGCGATCTTGACTACTTTGATGAGACAAGGGAAAATCAGTGAGTGCACGGTGAGAACAATTCGTCGGTGATACATAGTGTTCACGATTGAATTTTCGGGTTTTTGCGCGGGTAACTAACTTTACAATGGCAGTTTGTGGCCTTGTTCGCGCGAATTTACTACCCTGAAGGGTATATGAAGCCGAAACGTAACGCCTCACACTTAAGAAGATGAGCATGGGAGAAGGAAAAATGAACAGGAGTATCCAAGACAACTCAAGGAAGAATGTCATTATAGTGTTCGTTTTGGCTTTGGCTCTCGCTATTGCGGCACTGACCGGGTGCTCGAGGCGCAGCAACATCGCCGACGGACAGAACTCGATTACTATCAAGGGCTCCGACACGATGGTTCACCTTGTCAGCAACTGGGCCGAGGCCTTTATGAACAAGAACCCGGACGTAGAGGTATCCGTGACGGGTGGTGGCTCCGGCACAGGAATCGCAGCGCTCTTGAACGGAACTACGGACATCTGCGCGGCGTCTCGAAAGATAAAGAACAAGGAGCTGGACCTGGCCTTGCAGAAGAATGTCAATCCTCGAGAGATAGCCGTCGCCAGAGACGGAATTGCAGTCGTGGTACACCCTGACAATCCCGTCGACGAGCTGACTCTCGATCAATTGGGGAGAATCTTCATCGATCCGGCCGCAAGATGGAGCGACTTCGGTGGACCGGATGAAAAGATCGTGGTACTATCACGGGAATCGAGCTCCGGCACATATGTGTTCTTCCAGGAAATGGTCTTGAAAAAGAAGGATTACCTGCAGGATGCGAAACTGCTTCCGGCTACCTCGGCAGTCATTCAGTCGGCGTCGACGGACAAGACGGCCATCGGCTACGTCGGACTGGGTTATGCCCTCGCGGCCAAGGACAAGGTCAAGATCGTCGCTATCAAGGCCGATGCCGAGTCACCGGCGGTTCTGCCATCGGACGATACGGTCAAGTCTGGACAGTATCCTATCGCCCGCGACCTCTATTTCTACGTTGGACTCGAACCGAAGGGAGCTATCAAGCAGTTCGTAGATTTCTGCCTCAGCGCCGAGGGGCAGGCAGTAGTAACAGATGCGGGGTACGTTGTGGTTCAAAAATGAAAACCGCCTGGCAAGAAAAGGCTGTTAAGCTAACACTGTTTGCTGCGGCTTCTACGAGCATACTGATTGTCCTGGGGATATTCACATTCCTGGGCAAGGAAGCAGGGCATTTTGCCGTAACGCCGGGGATTGAGAAACTGTTGAGCGGCCGCTGGGTACCCGTGTCTTTCCAGGAAGAATCCTTCGGTCTGCTGCCTCTGATCACCGGATCGTTGCTTGTCACGGTCCTGGCGATGGTGCTTACGATTCCGTTCGGTGTCGGCGCCTCGGTGTACATTTCCGAGTTGGCAAGACCGCTGGAAAGAGAGATACTCAAGCCATTCATTGAGATACTTGCCGGCATTCCCTCTGTAGTCATTGGATTCTTCGGACTTGTAGTATTGGCGCCTCTGGTCAAGGGCGCTTTCGGGCTGCCTACAGGATTCACAGCCCTGACCGGCGCGGCGCTGCTGGCGTTGATGGCGATACCGACTGTCATCTCCATCTCTGAAGATGCCATAAGGAGCGTGCCCGAATCCTACAAGGCCGCATCGCTGGCGTTGGGCGCCAGCAGGATGCAGACGATGTGGAGGGTGACGGTGCCGGCAGCGCTTCCGGGAATAGTAGCGGCGGTGATGCTCGGCACGGGCAGAGTCATCGGAGAGACCATGGCCGTAATGATGGTCACTGGCAATGCCGCCGTCATAACCGGCTCGCCGTTCAAGTCGGTTCGGACGATGACGGCGACGATAGCTGCGGAAATGGGAGAGGTTCCTTTCGGGAGCGAGCACTACAGGGCCCTTTTCTGCGTCGGCATAGTCCTGCTGCTGGCGACCTTCGGATTGAATATTATTGCACAGAAAGTCCTGAAGAAGTATCGGATGGGATAATGCGGAAAGCACGGACGCAACAAGCTATCTGCTGGCTGATGCGGGCGGCGACATACTCGATCGTCCTGGTGATAGCCTCGATCATTTTCAAGATCGTATGGAACGGTCTGCCGGCGATCAGCTGGGAATTCCTGACGGCCAGGCCGAGGCTGAGCGGCTCCGAAGGCGGAATACTCCCGGCCATAGTGGGCACACTGGTTCTGGTTGTGGGCACTATCGCCGTTGCTCTTCCGCTGGGCATGTGCAGCGCAATATATCTGTCCGAGTATGCAAAGCAGGGCAAATTCACGCGGGCAATTCGACTGGCCATCTTGACGCTGGCCGGCGTGCCCTCGATTGTCTTCGGGCTGTTCGGCCTGGGATTGTTCGTGATATTCCTACGATTCGGCGCGTCAATAATAGCAGGCTGTCTGACTCTTGCCTGCATGATATTGCCGATCATCATTGTCTCCAGCGAAGAAGCCCTGCGAGCAGTGCCGCAATCTCTGCGAGAGGGAAGCCTTGCTCTGGGGGCGACCAAATGGCAGACGATACGAAAGAACGTCCTGCCCTATTCGATTCCGGGAATGTTGACCGGCTCGATACTCGGGATAGGCCGGGCTGCCGGAGAGACTGCCCCGATACTGCTGACGGTGGCGGCCTTCTATTTGCCGAGGCTGCCGAAATCTATCTTCGACCAGGTCATGGCCCTTCCGTATCATCTCTACATTCTGGCAACTCAACATCCCGACGTAGAAAAGGTCAGGCCAATGCAGTATGGCACGGCACTGGTGCTTCTTACGCTGGTCCTGGGTGTAAACCTGGCGGCCATACTGTTGAGAATTAGAATCCGGAGAAGGCAGAAATGGTAAAGAGCAAAGCCAACGACGGCGCCGGCCCGAAGATCCGGGTAAGGGATCTTAACTTCTACTACGGCAACACTCAGGCGCTTTATGACATTACAATGGCGGTGCCAGCCCGCCAGGTCACCGCGCTCATCGGCCCATCCGGCTGCGGCAAATCGACATTCCTGCGGACCCTGAACAGAATGAACGACGTTGTCGATGGGACACGCGCTGAAGGCGAGATCGTGATCGATGGGCAGGACATCCACGACAGTGCGACGGACATCGTCGCCCTGCGCAAGAAAGTTGGCATGGTATTTCAGAAATCCAATCCCTTCCCAAAGTCAATCTTCGATAACGTCGCCTATGGGCCCCGAATTCACGGAATGAAGGATCGGGCGAGACTTGCCGAGATCGTTGAGAAGAGCCTCACTCGCGCCGCCCTGTGGCAGGAAGTCAAGGACCGACTCGCCAGAAATGCGCTGGACCTTTCCGGCGGCCAGCAGCAGCGCCTGTGCATCGCCAGGGCGCTGGCTGTCGAACCGGAGATACTGCTGATGGACGAGCCGGCATCGGCGCTTGACCCGCAATCCACTGCAAAGATCGAGGATCTGATCGACGAACTCCGTCGTGATTATACGATAGTCATTGTGACACACAATATGCAGCAGGCCGCCCGCGTTTCCGACTTGACCGCATTCCTTTACGAAGGATATCTCATTGAGGTCGGCCCAACGAAGCAACTTTTCACGAAACCGCGAGAGAAGAAGACCGAAGACTACATTACGGGCAGATTCGGTTAAGAGGAAAGACCAGATGACTGTGCACATGAAAAGAGAAATCGACAGACTCAAACAGATGCTAATGTCTCTTTGCGAGGTCGTCGAGGAGAGTCTGCGGCAGGCTGTCGAGGCAATCCAAGCGCAAGATGAAGCCCTGGCGAAAATGGTTATCTCCAGAGATTCCGAGATCGATCAGATGGAAGTGGACGTCGAGGAGGAATGCCTCAAGATTCTGGCTTTGTACCAGCCGGTTGCCATTGATCTGAGATTCATTATTACAGCCATGAAGATAAACAATGATCTGGAGCGGATCGGGGACCTAGCTGTCAATCTTGCCGAACGAGCCACGTTTCTTTCCGGCGGCAAGCGCAGCGACGTACCTCTCGACTTCGATTCAATGACCGAAAAAACCAAAGCCATGCTTCGCAGAAGTCTCGAAGCACTGGTCAACATGGACTCAAAACTTGCCTACGAGGTTTGCGCCGCGGATGACGAGGTCGATGAAATGAACCATCAGATGTTCCTGATCGTTCAGGACCAGATTCGTCAGCATCCGGACCAGACCGATTCGCTGATCCAGCTTCTCTCTGCATCTCGCTACCTCGAACGCGTGGCGGACCACGCCACCAATATTGCCGAGGACGTGATCTACATGATCGAGGGGCGAATTGTGCGACACAAGGCCGAAAATTGGAAAGCGTAAGATCGTTCAAGGAGAAAAAGGAAGGTACATATGCGACAAATGACACTTGTGATAGTTGGAACCCTGTTAGTTCTCAGCCAAGCCTCAGCCGCCAAAGCCGATGAAATCGGCGAGTTGAGGGAGCTGATTCAAAAGCAGGCGGAGCAGCTCCAGCTGCTGCAGAAAAGGCTCGACGAACTCGAAGCAAAACAGAAGCAGCAGACCCAAGAGGTGCAAAAGAAGGTAGAGCAGGAAGTGGCTGATGCAGTGAAAGACAAACAGGTTTCTGCACTGCCTGACAGTCTGAAATGGGCCGAGAAGGTCAAGGTATCGGGCGACCTTCGATATCGCCAGGATCACATCGACCAACAGGACAGCACGGGCAGTTGGGAAAACGGTGTGTATCGCCATCGTATACGTGGGCGATTGAAGGTGGATGCCAAAGTCAATGACACGTTTGATCTCGGCTTCAGGGTCGCCAGCGGCAACGACAGAAGTCCAATCACAACCAACCAGGACCTCGAAGACGCCTTCTCGAAGAAGGAACTGTGGCTGGACCAGGCGTATTTCAACTGGCATCCCGCCAGCGTCGAAGGTCTGAACGTCACCGGCGGCAAGATCAATAATCCGTTCTACAAGGCCGGCAAGAATCAACTCATCTGGGACAGCGATCTCAATCCTGAAGGTATCGCAGCCCAGTACAGTACGCCGTTGAATGACACCGATCAGCTTTTCTTCAACGGCGGTGGTCTATGGGTGGATGAAAGCAGCAGCGTCGCCGACATTTCGCTCTGGGCCGCCCAGACATACTGGAAGCGAACGATCGGTAATCCGGACCATGTGCTTGCCGGAGCGACCTACTACGACTACGGCAACATCGAAAGCAGTCCGGATCTCAGAAGCACCTGGGGAAGCTCGAACTTCTACGGCAACACCACCAACGCGGCAGGCGGCTACAGGGACGATTTCAACATAGTCGAACTCTTCGGCGAATACGGATTCAAGTGCGGCTCGCTGCCTACTGCCCTTTTTGCCAGTTGGGTGCGGAACATTGTCGCGACCACCAGCGAAGACACGGGCTGGCTGATCGGGACTCGATTCAACAAGGCCAAAGACGACGATCCCGGCTCGTGGGAGTGCGGATATGACTACAGAGAGACGGACGCTGACGCCGTTGTTGGGGGTTTCCAGGAATCCGATCACCTTGGGGCTCAGACAAACTCCAAAGGACACAGGTTCGTATTTAGGTACCAGTTGGCCAGAAATCTGTATTGGTATGCGACCTACTATCTGCTCGAGGACACCCGCACAAGCAGTGATCTGGACTATCGGAGATTCATGGGTGATCTGGTCTTCAAGTTCTGATTCTGTTGTACGGCCGAGTTGAACTATGCGTTGTGAGCTGGTAAGATAGCCGGCATGAGACGACGAACGTTCATCAAGACAACCGGCGTGCTTGGCGTGAATGCGGCCCTGCCCTGGGCCGATCTCTACGCACGGGCGCGAAAATCTTCCGAATTCCTCAAGGAAAAGTCTTCCGATCGAATGCTCTTTCCACGGCCCTGCGACGGCGCCGAGCTGCCGATATCTCCAGTTGGGCTGGCGTGGCTCCCATGCCCGGCGGCAGCGGACTATCGCGTCGAGATCTTCGCGCAGAACGGGCCCCGTGTATACGGTCAGAATGTGGGCAAGGACCCCGTTCATCTTCCCGGCAGGATTTTGCCGTCGGGCGATTACGCATGGGATGTCATTGCTCTGGATGAGAAAGGCACGGACATCGCACGGCGAGGCAGGCAATCCTTCAAGATCTTACCCGGCGCGGCCAAACTCCCATGGGTCGATCCAAATGAACTCCTAAGCCGTGTCCCCGCCGAACATTCTCGCATTCTCTATCCCAGAGCCGATTTGGATCGGATTCGTGCGACGCTGTCAACTTCCCGCGCCAAATCGTGGAGAGCCTGCAAATCTGCAGCCGAAAGAGCGCTCTCAAAGGGCATCCCTGACTTCCCGAAGTATCACTTGATCGAAGACGAAGGCACACGACGCCTGGAGTACGGGCGCTATTTTTCGTACTTCCGCGGTTACGTGGACGGGGCCCTTATGAATCTCTCGCTGGCGTTTCTTATGAGCGAGCAGGACAAGTACGCTCGGGCAGCCAGGGAGATCTTGCTGGAGATCGCTTCCTGGCCCACGGCCGACGATGATGTCACTTCCGTCAGCGCAAGGTGGGGAGACGAGGCGGGGTTATCCTTCTCTAAGTGCGCCCATATCGCTTACGATTGGCTTTATCCGGCACTGAGCGACGCCGAGAAGAGACAGGTCTTCGACATGTGCCGGGCCCGGGCCTGGCAGACGTACCGGCGACTCAACCGCGGTGATTATCTCACATATCCCGGCGAAAGCCACGCAGGCAGACTGATAGCATATCTGACCGACATGTCACTGGCCATGGCCGGTGAAACCCCCGACGCCGAGACATGGTTGACATACTCGCTGAAAGCCATGCTTACGTTCTACCCGCACTGGGCCGGGGCCGATGGCGGCTGGGCCGAAGGTACGCCCTACGGCCTGTGGTACAATACATTTTACATCCCCGCGTTTGAAAGCCTGCGCCAACTTGCAGATTATGACCTGTGGCAGCGCCCTTTCTTTAACAACGTGCGATACTTCTTCTTCTACTGCCTGGCCAATCACGGCGAAATCCGCCCGTTCGGTGACTCGGCCGAGGGCGGCGGGCCCGGCGTTCGCGGAGGCAGCGGCTATGCTGAGCTTATGTCTTTCCATGCTCAACGTTTCAACGATCCCTACGTCGGCTGGTGGGTCGAACAGATCCCGGGTTACGATGGCCGCAAGAGTGGCTTTGCAGCCCTGATGCACGAGGACGAGCTGCCCGCCAGGGCACCTGGAGATCTGCCCAATTCACGTGCCTTCAAAGGCGTAGGCTGGGCGGGCCTGCACAGCGATCTAACCAGCCCGAAGAGTGATACCTGCATGATCTTCAAGAGCAGCCCGTACGGCAGTGTATCGCACAGTCATGCCGATCAGAACGCATTTGCGATTATGAAGGGTGGCACAGCACTGGCAATTCCATCGGGCTATTACGGCCCCTCTTACGGCAAGCCCCACCATGCCCAGTGGACCCGCTCGACCAAGGCGAACAACTGCATACTTGTCAATGGCCAGGGACAGAAGATACGCTCGGCCAAAGCAAACGGCGCCATAGTCGATTTCAAAGATGCCCCGGGATACTCGTATGTCACGGGCGACGCCACGCCGTCATATGCTGGCAGACTCAACAAGTGTATTCGCCGTATCCTGTTTCTCAGGCCGGGATTGTTCTTACTGCTGGACGAAATCGAAGCACCTGAAGCAAGCCAGTATCAGTGGCTCCTGCATGCTTTTGAACAGATGGAGATCCGCGACAACCAGGTGACCTCCCGTCGGCGAGACGCCACTTTGAATGTCGCGCTGGCTTGTCCCCTCGGGCTGAATCTCACGCAGACGGACCAATTCGACACTCCGTACAATTACGGCATCCCGAAGGCTTATCATCGGGATAGAGCGAATCACTGGCACGTCACGGCCGAGACCGTATTAAGATCAAAAAAGACGCGCATCGCCGCGGTGATGGCCGTATATGACGCTGATGATCAATTCCAGGTGCAGCCAAAGCATGTGAACGGTTGGTTCGGGGCAATCGCAAGAGGTGATTTCGGTCAGGTCGAAGGCTGGATTCGTACAGATGAAAACGGTGGTACGCGCCCATCGAGTTTCACAAAAGATGACATTGACCGGCCAATCGATCTTTGGGGTCGAGGCCGTGATGGTGAAATCTTCTTTGTTTAGAGTCAGATCAAGCTGCGCGATACTTCGGCAAAATACTCGCCAAATGCCGATTGACATCACCCACAGGTCAAAGTATCCTGTTGCTCTCAATAACATGCCATCGTGGCATCTTCGACCGTTCAGTTAAGTGAGCTTGATAATCTTGATGAGGGTAGAGCCAACCGGTAGATTGCACAGGGGCAGGACATGCTTTGTTATTGTGATAGTCTGTGTTGCTCTTCTCGGCAGCAATTGCTTTGGCGACGACATCGGGAAATTCGAGTATTGGACGACCGCGGGCGCCTCTTTCGATATCGAGAAGAACTGGAGAGTCTCTGTCGATGAGCTTCTCAAGCTGGGCGATGACGCCCGGAAATTCACTTATCACCATACCGATCTGGGATTCGTCTATCAGGGCCTTGCCGATTGGGTCGATCTCGGGTTCAATTACAGGCACGCCTTCGGAAGATATGGCCCAAGTGACTGGCGCCGGGAGAGGCGGCCGCATGTAAATGTCACCTTCAAGAGCCGGCTGGGCGAGATCGATCTGTCTGACAGATCGAGGCTTGAATACAGAGACAAAGATTATGCAAAGGACCAGTGGCGGTATACGAATAAGCTCACGCTGACGCTGCCCGGCGAGTTTACAAAGTGGAAGATGCGTCCGTACTTTGCCGACCAGGTTTACATCGATCTTGACGGGTACGTCCTAAGCAAGAACAAGGTCTACTCGGGATTCTCCTTCGAACTTTCGGAAGACCTCGTCGCTCGATTGCTCTATGTCTGGGACTCGGATAGAACCTACGGCAATTGGAGGAACACGAATATTCTCTGGCTCCAGTTGAGGCTCTACTTCTGATTAGACTTTTGCAAAATGGAGATCAGGCATGCTTTGAAAATAGGAAATGGAAAGATTAAGAGCCAAAATGGCGGAATCCGCCTCTGGCGGATGACTTCCTTAATTTTGAATTTTGCACTTTGATTTTTGATTTCACTGCGGAGCAGACAATTACGTCTTCATCGAATCCAGCTCGATAAAGGCTATAGGCAGGAAGACAAAGACCGGAAGCCAGGCCCACAATTCGGGCATCACCTTATCGAAGACGAGCTCCGTGGCGAGTATCTTGCACACGAAGGTCGTGATAAAACACGCCCCCGTCACACCAAAGCTGATCATAACAGCAGACTTCATCGACTTCGGATCGCGACAGACCAGGATCGGCAGGCTGACCATCAGCATTATCAGGTTTATGATCGGATCTGTAATGCGAAAATGTTTCTGGCTCAAGAGCTGAGCCATGTCTCTAATCTGGGTATGTTGCGCTGCCAGAGCCGACAGTTCCTTCAAAGACAGCAGAGTTTTGTGCTCGCTCTTGCGCCTGACGGGGATATCCTTGGCCGTGATGTCACTGGAGTACGAAGCTATCGGCTTGGGTTTATTCCTGGAGCCCGCTTCATAAAGCAGGCCGTAGGCGAGCTGCTGCTCACTGTTCGGATCTGTGGTGTACAGGTCCCACCGGCGCTCCTGCCTGTCGTAGACCGCTCGTTCGGCGTCGATGCGATGGGTTACCTCCCAGATTCCGGGCCTGGACGTCTCCCGGCGCAGCAGGATGCTAGGGCTGTGCAGAGTCGATGTTTCCACCTCGAATTGTTGGGAGTTGATCAGCGAACCATTGCCATCACTGATGAACTTGACGTCATAAGATTCCTGGCCGGGAAGATCGTCATGGCTGCGCACCAGCTTGTCGGCCAAGGGCGGTATCAGCAATTCCTGGTCGATCACTAACACTGCGGTCAGCAACAGTGCGAGAAACACTATCGGGGCGATTATCCGCTTGAGGCTGACGCCCGAAGCCATCACGGCCACCAGCTCGTTAGAGCGGACCATTCGACCGAACGAAAACGCCGCCGCGACCGCGGTTATCATCCCGGCGAAATCGCGAAAATAAAGCGTGCAGTTCAGGCAGTAGAACATCAATATGTTCTTGATAACCGCTGCGGAGCCGACGTCGGTGTGCTCTGTGAACTCGTCGAGATTCACGAACAGATCCGTAATTATCCGCAGACCCATCAGGACGCAGAAGGCAATTACATAGCCGATGATGAAATTCTTCGCAACGTATCTGTCCAATATCTTCATGATTCGATTCTCGATTCTCGATTCCAGATGCTCGATCATCGAGCATCGTGTATCGAGTATCGAACTGTCAGTGTTTCAAAAGGTAGCCATATATCATGGCAACCAGCAGGGACAAGAATCCCAGGCCCGCCCACATGATTGTCACTCCGGAGACGGTCTCTGCCGCGCCCAGGTTCTCGGTAAGTTGTTTACCGCTCATTATGCACACGATCAGCACTGCGGCGGGAATGCAGCTCGCTCCGAAAGCGGTGAGCAGATGACCGCCTTTTCTTATTATACCAAGGCCTATGCCGATCAATATCATCGGCACGCAGCCGGTTCCGAAGACCAGCCGGGAATGTATCTCGGACTTTATTTCCGCGAGAGTCTTCTGCATCTCTCTTCGCAGCGTCGCTTGCAGGCCGGCCAGCTTACCACTTAGCCGCAATTCCGTCAGCTCGGACAATCCCGAGGCAAGTTTCTCAGTTCTCACTGAGCCGCTCTCGGTTATGAGCTGCTCGGCCATTGATTGCATGGCTCGTGGCGGTATCAATCCGCGAATAATATACCACATCCTCAACTGTACGGATCCCTTTTCCTCCGGCGAGCGCAGCTCCATAGTCAAAGTAGGTATTAGCTCGTCGCCCTCGAGACGCAGCGAGGCTCTTGGGCACGTAAACTTGTGCAGAGTCCGCTTGTTGTCCGTGTCGTATTCTGTGACCACAACATTACCGAAAAGTTCGATCTGCGTCTCCTGCAGCGCGCATGCATCGGCGGTGAACCTGACCGAGTTGGGCTCTCCGAGCAGATCGTAGGAATTGCCTGGGTTCTCACTTTCCGCCGGGGCTGTTTCGCCACTTTCGTCGATGACGGCCATTTTGCTCTTGATGTCTTGCGCCAGCAACTCCATAGTCAGTTGTGCATAAGTATCGCGAGCCAGTTCTTCTATCGGATAGAATCGTCCAAGGTCGGCCCGGATTCTCTTCATTTCATCTATCTGCTTGAATTTTATGTCATCACCCAGCAGCGAACCGAACTCCAACCTGAAAGACATCAATTCCGCCTCTGCCTCGATGTCCGTGCCCATTGTCTTTGGCTTGTATGCCAATATCCGCACCTCATTGAATCTGTCATGCGGATCGAATTCTATTTTGGCGGTCTCGGCGGTGGTGATCTCCTCGATCTCCTTGTAGTTCTTCATTTTGGTGACGATCACGCCTGACAGTGTGCTGCTGGGCAGGTCGGCATGGTCGGCGTAGATCAGGTACTTCTCGTCAGGAGGCAGCGGATAATACCTTCTTCGCTGTATATTGCGGAAGAGTATCTGCTTGGCGTCGGCCTTGAGAGACTGCTCGGCGCGGTGCACAAAGACCGGCATCACGTAGAAACTCAAGAGAAGGTTCGCGATCGCTACTACGATAGCCAGCGCCAGACCGGGGTAGACCAGCGTCAGGACGCTTATTCCAGTCGCCCGGCAGGCGTCGAACTCATTATCGCTGGCAAATCGCCCGTAGACCAGGGCCCCCGCGAACAGTGCCGCCATGGGCAGTACGAACGTCAGCGTTATGGGCAGAAAATAGCCCATCAGGCTGAGCACCTGGCGGGATCCCAGCCCAAACTCCTGAACCGGCTGGAGAATACTGCCGAGACTCAGGATCAGCGTCAGGCCCACCGAAGCCAGCAGAAAGACTCTGAAAAGCTCTCGAAATATATATCTATGTAATGTGAAAATCATTCTTAATATTTAGTCGATGATATACCCTTGCAGGGTAGTAAATTCCCGAGGGCAAAACCATAACCTTTTAATGTGAAACCACACACCCGCGCAAAAACGGGAATTTTCGATCGAGGGCACAACATCCAGCCCAGTCTTAAAGTTTGCTCAATACTCTATTGACTGGGTGGCGCTTTGCAACAAAATTCCCCTCGATTTGGGCGCAAGGACACCACACTCAAGCTTGTTCGGATGCCCGGCAGATCGCAAGAGTATTGTTGCAGATTCTAAGGTATGTCAAGCGGATCGATATCCTTGAATCGGTCGAGATAGATCTCGTATGTATATTCTCGCAGCAGCTCCTTGCTGTACTTGGCCAGCAGAGCATTCCTCTGTTCGGTCATAATTCGGTCTTTGATCTGCGGATCCATGTTGGGCGCGTATTCTTTCGGCACGGCGGGCTTCTTTTCCAGAATCTTGACGATGCGCCACTTGATACCCTCACGGTGGAAGCCCTTAACGGGCCCGACTATCTCGTTCGGGTCACCAGCCTCCAGGTCTTTCCAGAACAATCCTTCGCTGCCCGGTCGCGCTGTGAACGGTTTGAGTTGTTTTTCAAGAGAATGTTCCTGCTTAACCTGCTCGAAATCCTTGCCCTTGTCCAGCTCAGCTTTCGCCTTTTCGGCCTTGGCAAGATCACCACACCAGATCTGGTCGATCTTGAGGCTCTCGCTCGCGGCGAATTTGTCCTTGTTCTTATTGAAGTACGCCGTAATCTCCTCAGCCGACGGCTCCTTGACATTCTTGTACTGTGCGCCCCTGGCGTTGTTCAGCAGCATTCTGTCCTCGTAATCTCTGACCTCTTTCAACAGCTCTTTGTCCTTATCGAGTCCGAGTGACTCGGCCTCGACGACCAATAGCGGCATCTGCAGGGCCGACCTCAGCAACTGTTCGATGACCTTCGTGTCCTTCATGTTCCTCGGTCTCCGCGGTGGGACAATATCACACAGAGCGACAAACCAGTCCTCCAGGGTGATCTGTCCTTCATCATAAGTTGCCAGGATTGTCTTCTTCTCTTCGGGTGTCAGGTCTTCCTCGATCTGGGAGTTACGAATAAACCCTACGCTTCGGGCCTTAGTCGGGCGATACAAAAGCCTGTGGTGGGCCTGGGTGACCGCCGGATAATTCTCGGTCAGTATCTTTACATTCAGCCTCTTGTTGATCTGGAGGTAGTACTTATCCCACAGGCCCCTGGCCTTGTCCCTTTCGACCATGGCCTTCGCCCGCACCTTGTCCAGCTTGGGATCGGCCTTCATCTTCGCCGCGATCTCGCTTTCCGATGCGGTCACTTTACCCTCCAGATACGTCTTGGCCAGCAGGTTTGCCAGTCGTCTGTCCCTCTGCTTTTTGACCAAGCCGCGGGTTCTCTCGTCGTCGAGGCCGCCCTGTTTGCGGGCTTCGATGATCATGGCCTTTTCGGCCAGCATCTCTTCAAGCGTACCTTTGACGGTTGCAGGTTCGGCCGGCTCGTTGTAGTAATCGTAGTCCTGAGGACGAAGCTCCATCATGAACTGCTTTTCGAGCTCTTCTCTTGTGATGGTGTAGGAGCCTATCGTGGCAACGACGGTCGAAGGGTCCGCAGCCGCCCTTACCGCAGGCTGCTCGGCCTTCTGGGACGCCGCAGGTGCAGCCGCCGCAGCCCCGGCACAAAATAGACAAATCGCAATCAAAAACGCCAACTCACATAGAAGCATCTTCTTCATCAGTATTTTCCTTAAATCAAATCAGTCTCAGTACTTAGCGATCAGCCTGTGTTGCAGGCCGACCACTTTCTTCGGCAATTTCAGCACCAATAATAACACATTTTAAGACTTTCATTGTAACTTCTCGGCCAGGATTTTCCAGCCCAAATTGTCCGCTCAGAATCACCGACCACGGAGAGCCGCTCGCACGTTCGTTCGCCTGCCGCTCCTCTATGCGGCGCAAAATTGGCTCTTTTTGCATCTCCCGTCACCGCAGAGTCCACTGAGACCGCAGAGAAGGACGCGATCCTATTGAGGTTGTTTCCTGACTATTTTCAAGTCTTAGTATAAAATGCTCGAGTCTGCATTGTACTATCTGAGAAACAAAGAATAACAGGAGATTGACTTTTTGATCGCAAGAGGCGGTCTTCCTTGGCTTCCTGTTGAAGTCAAGCTGTCCGATGCTACAGCATTAAAGAATTGGAGCAAGTCTTTGCCTTTGATCGGATGCAAATACGCTTTTCAGGTTGTTAATAAGCCTTACTGGAAGGTCCACACATACGACGATGCGAAGATACTGGTGGCAGATGCGGCAGAAGTCTTTCCATATTTTGACAAGGGTGGACTCTACGGGCATCCACTTTGGATTTAAGGACTGTGAGTTTGACACTTGCAGCCCTTCTTCTTTTTTGGACTTAACCCTTTGTTACAAGGGTACCGATGTCTATAATGGCTGGGCAGGCTGTGTAGCTTTTGTTTTTAGAATTGATATTTGGGGCGTTTGATATTGTTTCGGATTTAAGGTTTGGTGTTTAGGATTTCCACAGGTTTGTGGTGTGGCCGTACTTATTCAAGGATGACACATGTTTACAAACAAGACAAATAGCAGCATATGCCGAAGGTGGTTCTGTGTTCTTGTGCTCTTGTGCACTTGTGCACTTTGTTTCGCCGATAAGATTGTCCTCAAGGAAGGCCAGACTATCACAGGCGATATCCTTGTGGAAAAGCAGGCGCAGTTGTACATCGACATCGGCATAGCGGTCCTGACTATTCCAAAGGACAAGATACTCACATACGAATATGCCAAAGCTGATGAGGATGGGGCCGTCGCCGGCGATGACGCTGAGGATTCTGAGGCGAAGCTAGGCGAGGGCCCGCGGATCACGAGCAGGCCCGAGCTGTTGTACAAGACCGCCGAGCTTAAAAAGACCACCATCGAAAAAAGCGTGGCGGCAGTTTCCGAGTCCGTCGTCATGATCTCCAGTCCGGGCGGTTCGGGATCGGGCTTTTTCATAAACGATCAGGGGTATCTGATAACGAACTATCATGTGATCGAGCGAGAGACGAGAATCGAAGTCACCATGTTCCAGAAGGCCAAGAACGGCTTCGAGAGAAAGAAGTTCAAGAAGGTCAAGATCGTGGCGATGAATCCCTTTGTCGATCTGGCCCTGCTGAAAGTCGAAGATATCGGCGAGACAAAGATTAAGGCCGCTTACCTCGGTGACGTGGACCGCATCAAAGCGGGCGAAGACGTCTTTGCCATCGGCAATCCGCTCGGCCTGGAAAGGACCGTCACCAATGGTGTCATCAGCACCAAGAGCCGGGCCTTCGAGGGGCTCACATATATACAGACCAACGCCGACATCAATCCTGGAAATTCCGGTGGCCCGCTGTTCAATCTGGCCGGAGAGGTAATCGGCGTCACTAACATGGGGTACATATTTCTCGGCGGGCTCGGCTTTGCCATTCCGGTCGACTACGTAAAGCATTTCATCGAAAACCGCGAAGCCTTTGCCTACGACTACGATCAGCCCAACAGCGGCTATAGATACCTCCAGCCCGTACGAAGACGCAACAAGGCCAAGCCGAAATTAGGCGGTAACACCGAGAGGTAGGTGCGATATTTCGCAACGGCCCAACTACTTCTGCGCCGTTCCCTGGGGCTTGAACGCTTCGCGGATTTCCTTGTTGATCCTGACGCTGCACCAGGCCTTGCCGCACATCGAGCAGTAATCGGCCGACGACGGTTCGTCGGCCTCGATCTGGCTGCAGACCTCGTCGTGCATCCTTTCGGCGGTTTGCGGATCAAGCGATTCAGCCAGGTGCTTCTTCCAGTCCAGATCCGTCCGGGCAGCGCTCAGTCTCCTGTCTCGTTCTGCGGCGCCTTTGAGGCCGCGAGCAATGTCGGCGGCATGGCCGGCGATCTTCGCCGCGATCACGCCGGCTCGAACGTCATCGGCGTTGGGCAGGCCCAGATGCTCTCTCGGCGTGACATAGCACAAGAATGATGCGCCGTAAAATGCCGCCGCAGTTCCGCCGATCGCTGAGGTAATGTGATCATAGCCCGGGGCGATGTCCGTCACCAGAGGGCCGAGAACGTAGAACGGTGCGCCGTTACAGATCTCCTGCTGGATCTGCATGTTGTATTGTATCTGATCGAATGGAACGTGCCCCGGTCCCTCGACCATGACCTGGCAGCCCTTCTCCTGCGCCCGCTGCGTAAGCTCGCCGAGAGTTCTAAGCTCGGCGAGCTGCGCCTCGTCGGTTGCATCGGCGATCGCGCCGGGCCTAAGGCCGTCGCCCAGAGAAAAGCAGACATCGTACTCGGCCAGAATATCACACAAATCGTCGAACATCTCATACAGAGGATTCTGCTTGTTATGGTAGAGCATCCACTTGGCCAGAAGAGCTCCGCCACGGCTGACGATGCCCGCCACGCGATTCTCGAGCAAAGGTAGATGCTCGGCCAGGACGCCCGCGTGAATCGTGAAAAAATCGACGCCCTGCTCGGCCTGCTTTTCAATTATCTTCAGGATGACTTGGCTGTCTATGTCCTCGACGCCTCGATCTTCGATGATCTGATAGATCGGCACAGTTCCGAAAGGGACCGGGCACTGCGACAGCAGCCGCTCGCGAAT
>Ga0209536_100003297_pt1 | contig 25984 bp, 25 predicted proteins | sample DeeMarSeWOR28_12_FD_187461 | JGI IMG/M metagenome (GOLD analysis project Ga0209536, IMG submission 187461) | Marine sediment microbial communities from White Oak River estuary, North Carolina - WOR-2-8_12 (SPAdes) (version 2) | ecosystem: Environmental > Aquatic > Marine > Intertidal zone >...
GAGTGCGGCTGCTGCAGCTACGTCTGCCCCGCCAACATCCCGCTGGTGCAGTACTTCCGCATCGCCAAGGCCATCAACCGCGAGCAGGCGGCATGATGAGGAACGGGATATACACGAACAAATCCAGAACCACCCCCTCTGCCCTCCGGGGAGAGGGGCGGGGTGAGGGGAGTACAATCAACGCTTACCTCCACGACGCTGCCTTCCCGCCGGGAGAAACACCATGACCGACACCCGGCTGCACATCGAACTGCGCACCTCGCCGCACCTGAAACAGTCGGTAACCGTCGAGCAGATCATGCGCAACGTGGTCTATGCCCTGCTGCCCGTGTGTGCCTTTGCGGTATACGCCTTCGGCATCAGCGTGCTGGCGCTGCTGATGGTCACCACCCTGACCTGCATCCTGTGCGAGTCGCTGTTCTGCCGCCTTGCCGGGCAGCCGGACACGGTGAACGACTGGAGCATCACCATCACCGGCCTGCTGCTGGCCCTGACGCTGCCGCCGGGCTTCCCGCTGTGGATGGCTGCGGTCGCCGCCGTGGTTGCGGTCGGCCTCGGCAAGGCCCTGTTCGGGGGACTTGGCAGCAACGTAATGAACCCGGCCCTGGTCGGCCGCGCCTTCGTACAGGCTGCCTTCCCGGTCGCCATCACCACCTGGACACCCGCCTTCCTGGAGGGCCGCTTCACGCAATTCATTCCCTCCACCCTGACCCTGCCCTTCATGCAGCCGCCGGACCTCGGCAACTGGCTGGCGCAGGTGCGGCTGGACGGTTTTACCGGTGCCACGCCGCTGGCGTTGCAGAAGTTCGAGCACATCACCACCCCGGCCGTCGACCTGCTGAGCGGCATGACGGCCGGCTCGGCCGGCGAGACCTCCGCCGTGCTCATTCTCGCCGGCGGACTGTACCTCGCGGCGCGACGCATGCTGGACTGGCGCATCCCGACCGGTGTGCTGCTGGGCGCCGCCCTGACCAGCCTGCCCTTCTGGCTCATGGACCCGCAATTCTACCCGTCGCCGCTGTTCGTGCTGCTGTCCGGTGGCCTCATGCTGGGTGCCGTGTTCATGGCCAGTGACATGGTGGCCTCGCCGGTCACGCCACTCGGGGTATGGATCTACAGCCTGTTTATCGGTGCGCTGACAGTGGTCATCCGCCTGTTCGGCGGCCTGACCGAGGGCGTCATGTACGCCATCCTGCTGGGCAACGCGATATCGCCGCTGATCGCCACTATCTCTCAGCCGCGGGTCTTCGGTGCGCCCCGCCGCAGGGCAAAATCATGACCCAGCCGGCTGCCGAGCAAGCGGTCCCGTCCACGCCCCGCATCCCGATGCTGCGCACCCTGGGACTGGTGGCCGCGCTCTCCGGTTTCCTGGTCGTGCTGGCCCACCACCTCAGCCTGCCACTGATCGAGGAAAACAAGCGCATCGCCATCGAGCGGGCGCTGTTCAAGGTGATACCGGGCGCGGTCACGCGCCGGGACTTCCAGCTGACCGCGGACGACATTGAGCCGCTCGGCGAAGCGGCGCCGGCCCAGGGCATGCACCTGTATGCCGGCTATGACGCGAAGGGAGCCCTTGCCGGGGTCGCGCTGGAGGCCGCCGCCCAGGGTTACCAGGACGTGATCCGCGTGCTCTACAGTTACGACCCCGCCTGCGAGTGCATCCGCGGCATACAGGTCCTGAAGATGGCAGAAACCCCTGGCATCGGCGACAAGATCGCCAAGGATCCCGACTTCCTCAGGAACTTCGAGGCACTGGATACCCGGCTGGACCCCACGGGCAGCGGGCTGGCCAATGCCATCATCAGCGTCAAGCACGGCAGCAAGAGCGAGCCCTGGCAGATCGATGCCATTTCCGGCGCCACCATCTCGTCGAAGGCCGTGGCACGCATGCTCAACGACAGCACGCAGCAGGCGCTGCCCGTGATCGCGCGTCACCTCGACACCCTGCAACAACCTGCCGGAGGGACACCATGAGCCTGCCCGAGAGGCACGAAGCGGTCACGGCCGACACCTTCCTGCGCGGTCTGTGGCAGGAGAACCCGGTGTTCGTCATGCTGCTCGGCATGTGCCCGGTGCTGGCGGTGACCAACTCCGCCATCAATGCACTCGCCATGGGGCTGGCCACGACCTTTGTGCTGCTGTGCTCCAGCAGCCTGGTGTCGCTGCTGCGCAAGATGATCCCGAAACAGGTCCGCATCGCGACCTACATCATCATCATCGCCACCTTCGTCACCATGGTGGACTATGCCATCCAGGCCATCAGCCTGGACCTGTACAACGCCCTTGGCGCCTTTATCCAGCTCATCGTGGTCAACTGCATGATCCTGGGGCGGGCCGAGGCCTATGCCTCGAAGCAGCGCCTTGGCGCCACCCTGGTCAACGGCCTGGGCATGGGTACCGGCTTCACCATCGCGCTGCTTTGCCTGGGATCGGTGCGCGAGATCCTCGGCGCAGGCAGCCTGTTCGGGGTGCAGCTGTTCTCCGATAACTTCCAGCCGTGGGTGGTGATGATCCTGCCGCCGGGCGGGTTCTTCGTGCTCGGCGCCTGGCTGCTGGTGTTTGCCTGGTACCGGCAGCGGCGCGAGCGGCGGCTGCTCGAGCAAGAGGGGGTGACAACAGATGGCCGGTGAGTCGCTGGGTTTCATCTTCCTGAACGCCGCGGTGATCAACAATTTCGTGCTCGCGCTGTTCCTCGGTATCTGCCCGTTCCTCGGCGTGTCGGCCAAGCGCGCGACGGCGTGGAACATGGGACTGGCGGTTATCTTCGTCATGCTGGTCAGCTCGGTCAGTGCCTGGGGCATCAACTGGCTGCTGACCCGCTTCGAGATCGAGTTCCTGCGCCTGATCTGCTATATCGCTGTCATCGCCTCCGCCGTGCAGCTGGTGGAAATGATGATGAAGAAATTCAGCCCGGCGCTGTTTCGCGCACTCGGCATCTTTCTGCCGCTGATCACCACCAACTGCGCTATTCTCGGCGTCGCCCTGTTCCAGACCTTCCGCGAGTACAGCTTCCTGCAGTGCCTGGCCTTCAGCCTGGGCGCGGGGGTCGGTTTCACACTGGCGCTGACCCTGATGGCAGGACTGCGCGAGCGCCTGGAACTGTCCCGGGTGCCGGATGTCAGCCAGGGCGCGGCGATGACGCTGATGCTCGCCGGGCTGCTGTCGCTGGCCTTCATGGGCTTCGCCGGGCTGGGAGGGCAGCATGCTTGATATGCTGATAGCCGCCGGCGTGATACTGCTGGTCCTGCTGGGCTGGATCCGGGTGCAGCAGGGTGCGCGCGACTTCGCCGCCCGACACCCGGAATTCGGCCCGCCCCGTGAGGAAGGGGGCGGCTGCGGCAGCAGTTGCGGCTGTACCGGCGGCCAGTGCACCCGGCGCGACAAACACTGCCACTGACTGCTACTGATAACTGCATGGAGATCGCCAACATGACCCGGCTAAGTGACTACGACACCAGTCGCACGAGTGAAGCAGTGGTGAAGGAAAGCCACCGCATCACGTCGAAAGATGTCCCGGAAGTGCGCAGCATCCTGCTGCGCGTGGATCACCCCGACTTCAGCTACCGGGAAGGCCAGAACATCGGCATCACGGTGCCCGGTTCGCAGGCCTTCGGCCACGACCGGCACTTCCGCCTGTACAGCATCGCCAATTCACCGCGACAGACAGATAGCGGCGAGGTCGAGATCGAGCTGTGCGTGCGGCGCTGTTTCTATATCGACGAGGTCAGCGGCGAGGAATACCCCGGACTTGCGTCCAACTTCCTCTGCGATGCGAGGCCGGGGGACCGCATCGCATTCACAGGCCCCTACGGCGACGCCTTCCGCGTACCGGAGGACCCGGAAACCAACCTGCTGATGATCGGCACCGGCACCGGCATCGCGCCTTTTCGTGCCTTTATCCAGCACATCTACGAGAAGCAGCCGGACTGGCGCGGCAAGGTGCGGCTGTTCTACGGCGCCCGCTCCGGCACGGAAACGCTGTACCGCAACGACCTCAAGGATGACCTGACGAACTACTACGATCGCGACACGTTCGAGGCCTTCGAGGGACTCAGCAAGCGACCCTGGATGGACCGGGAGGACACCGGCCTCAGCGAGGTTCTGGAAAACAATGCAGAAGCCATCTGGGAACTGATGCAGGACCCCAAGACCCATGTCTACATCGCCGGCCTGCCGAAGACCGCCGAGGACTTCTATCGCGCCATGGCCAGTGTGGCCGGCTCCACAGCGCGCTGGCGCTGGACGCGCGAGGAAATGATGGAACAGGGCCGCTGGTCGGAGTTGCTGTACAGCTAGGTATACCAGATCAGAAGAAACCGCAGGGGCGCAAGGCACGCAAAGAACGGATTCAGGTGAAACCCATTGTCATCCCCGCGAAGGCGGTAGCGATGTGATTTTTTGTATTGTTATTTTTTAACCTTGCGTGCTTTGCGGTTATCTGTTTGCTTTTTCTCGGCGCCCGCTGCGTTTCTGCGGTGAACGTTTTTTCTGCCTCCATGCCCGGACATGGAGTCGCTCAGTGCTTCCTGCCGATCAGCTCGATCGGGTACCCGTCCGGGTCCTCGATGAAGGCAATGATGGTCGTGCCGGCATTCATCGGTCCGGCCTCGCGGATTACCTTGCCGCCGCGATTGCGCAGTTCATCCACCGCCTCGTAGACATCATCGACCTCGATGGCGATATGGCCGTAGCCCTCTCCCAGGTCATAGCTGTCGGTGTCCCAGTTGTAGGTCAGTTCGATAACGGTATTCGCGGACTCGTCACCGTAACCGACAAAAGCGAGGGTGAACTTGCCGTCCGGATAATCCTTGCGTCGCAGCAGTTTCATCCCCAGCACGTTCCGGTAGAACTCGATGGAACGGTCCAGGTCGCCGACACGCAGCATGGTATGAAGCAATCGCATAACGCTATCCTCCTGTTTCTGGCCCGCTGGCCAGGTGCCAATACTGTCAGCCGCCGGCGCGCCCGGCATGCCGGATCGCAGCGGGTACGGCGTTCCTACTGCCTGCGCCGGTCCTTGTGTTTCTGCCGGGCGCCGGTGCGCAGGCGCAGGGCATTCAGCCGGATAAAGCCTTCGGCATCCTGCTGATTGTAGGCGCCTGCATCGTCCTCGAAGGTGGCGATACGTTCATCGAACAAACTGTCGCTCTCGGACTGGCGACCAACGAGGATGACATTGCCCTTGTAGAGTTTCAGGCGCACGGTGCCGTTGACGTGTTCCTGTGACGCGTCGATCATCTGCTGCAGCAGCTTGCGCTCCGGGCTCCACCAGTAGCCGTTGTAGATGAGGCTTGCGTAACGCGGCATGAGTTCGTCCTTCAGGTGCGCCGCTTCCCGGTCCAGCGTCAGTGACTCGATGGCGCGATGCGCCTTAAGCAGGATGGTGCCGGCCGGGGTCTCGTAACAACCGCGCGACTTCATGCCCACGTAACGGTTCTCGACGATGTCGGTACGCCCGATACCGTTATCACCACCCAGCCTGTTCAGGGCCTCCATGACCTGGCCCGGGCTGTGCGACTGGCCGTTGATGGCCACGGCATCGCCCTTGTCGAAGGTGATCTCGACATAGGTCGGCGTGTCCGGTGCATTCTCGGGTGACACGGTCCACAGCCACATATCCTCTTCCGGCTCGGCCCACGGGTCCTCGAGAATGCCGCCCTCGTAGGAGATGTGCAGGGAATTGGCGTCCATGGAATACGGTGATTGCCTGGCCTTCTTGTGCTCCACCGGAATGCCATGCTGCTCGGCGTAGTCCAGCAGCTTCTCCCGCGAGGTCAGGTCCCACTCGCGCCACGGCGCGATAATCCGGATGTCGGGGTTCAGTGCATAGGCACCAAGTTCGAAGCGGACCTGGTCGTTGCCCTTGCCGGTGGCGCCGTGGGCAATGGCATCGGCGCCGGTCTCCCGGGCGATCTCCACCAGCCGCTTGGCGATCAGCGGTCGTGCAATAGACGTACCCAGCAGGTACTCGCCTTCGTAGATGGCATTGGCGCGAAACATCGGGAACACATAGTCACGCGCGAACTCCTCTTTCAGCGATTCGATGTAGATTTCCTTGACCCCGAGCGCCTGCGCCTTGGCACGGGCCGGTTCGATCTCCTCGCCCTGGCCAACATCGGCGGTGAAGGTCACGACCTCGCAGTCATAGACATCCTCCAGCCACTTCAGGATGACCGAGGTATCGAGCCCGCCGGAGTATGCAAGAACAACTTTATTGATGTCTTTCATTGCCAGAATATTTCCCGGTTGCCGGAACAAACACTGCAGTTCAGTTCCGTGGATAAAACAGTTTCACCGCAAGGGTGCAGAGAACCCGTGTGTCTCCAGCCTGCCTGAAGCAGGATGGCTCAGGCCTTCGCCTTTCTGGGACTGCGGCGCAAACGCGATAGCAGGCGCCTGGCCAGGTCGCCGAACAGCTCCGTCTGAGTCGGGTGGGCATGGATGGCACCGCCCACCTGTTCCAGGGTCAGGCCGGCCGATACCATCATGATGGCCTCGCCGATCAGCGTATCGGCATGGTCGGCCAGCAGGTGCACGCCGATGACCCGGTGCGTCGCCTTGTCGGCAACGATCTTGATCATGCCGTGCGTCTCGTTGTTGATCATCGCCTTGGCGTCGATATTCATCGGCACCTTGACCTCGGCGACGTCCATGCCCTTCGCCTTCGCCTGCTCCACCGACAGGCCGACAAACGCGGCCTGCGGGCGCGAGAAGATCACGCCGCAGTCCCTGTCCTGGTCGTACATCATGTTCTCGCCAAGCAGGGTCGCGGCAGCCACCCGCCCCTGTTGCGCCGCGGTGTGCGCCAGCATCAGCCCGCCGATGACGTCGCCGACTGCAAAGATGTGCGGCACACTGGTACGGCAGCGGCTGTCGGCCGTGATGATGCTGCGCTCACTGGCCACCCCGGCCGACTCCAGGCCCAGGCCGTCCAGCACCGGGCGCTTGCCGGTTGCCATGATGATGTAGTCCACCGTCAGGCTGCGCTTCTTGCCCTCGCCGTCAGTATAGGCAAGTTTCATCGTGCCCGGCTTGCCGCTGATCTTGCTGACGGCAGCGGAGGTATGCACGTCGAGCCGCGGCTCCTCATCGAGAATCGAGGCCAATGTCCTGGCAATCTCCGGCTCGACCTCGGCGAGGATGCGCTCCTGCGCCTCCAGCAGGGTGACCCGGGCACCGAAGTCCTGGAAGATCTGGGCCATCTCGACGCCGATGGCACCGGCGCCGATCACCGCCAGTTTCTTCGGTGGCGCATCCAGCGCCCAGACGGTATCCGAGGTCAGCACACCGCCGCTGTCGAGGCCTTCCTGCGCGCCCGGAATCGGCGGTACAAATGGCGGCGCCCCGGTGGCCACCACGGCCGCACCGAAGGTGATGGTCTTCTCCGCCTTGCCCTGCGGCAGGGCGGCACGCGTATGCGGATCGTCCTGGTTGGTCGAGGTATGGACTGCCAGCGTGTGGGCATCGACGAAGCTGCCGAAGCCCTGCAGGTAACTGATGCGTACACCCTTGTCGGTCTTCAGTGCCATCTCGCCGCGGGTCTCGAGCACCTTGCGGCGATGCGCCTCAAGATCCTTCCAGACCAGTTTCGCCTTGCTGGTTCCGGTCACGCCCAGGTGTGCGTCCCCGGCGCGGTCACGGATGCGGTCGGCCGCCGCGCGCCATGCCTTGGACGGGATGCAGCCGCGCCACAGGCACTCGCCGCCCGGGAAGGGTGAATCGTTGATCACCGCCACCCTGAGCTTGTGCGCCACCAGGTCGCGTGCACAGTCCTCGCCGCCGGGGCCGCCACCGATAACGACCACATCGTAGTCCCAGTCGCCCTCAGGGATCGCCGGTCCGCCCGGCCCCATCCAGTCATACGGCTGCTCGATGAGGCCCTTGAGCGAATACAGGTACTTCGCGACGTCGGCGCCGTTGACGACGCGGTGGTCGGCCGTGATGGTGAAGGCGCTGCCTTTCTCCGTGTTGGAGGAAATGGCCAGTATGGTGCCAAGTCCGGGCGTGGGAATGGCATCAAAAATGCTGATGTCGAACATGCCCATGTTGGATATCTGGAAGGTCGAGCCCTTGAACTCGTCCGGGTTCAGGTGCCGGGTACGGGCACGCGCCACCAGGTCCTTCCAGTTTTCATTCAGTTCGTCCAGGTCCCGTGACTCGCAGTCGCGCAGCACCGGCACCACCAGCCCGCCATCATCGGCGGTAACGGCCAGGCCGATGTCGACCTGGCTGCGCTCGACCAGCCGGTCATCCGGCTGGTAGCACCAGTTCATCTTCGGATGCTCCTGCATGGCCAGCGCACAGGCACGTGCAACCGCCACAGTCACCGACACGCCCGCCTGCCTGGCAGCAGCCATGAGTGTTTCCAGGTGGATGTGCGAGGTCGCACGGAAGGTTGGCATCGAGAGGGAAGACGTCATGGCCTGGGAAATGGCCTTCTCCATTGACTTCATGGGACGACCATTGCCCTCGACCGGAACCTCGTAGGGCGCGGGGGCACGCTGTATATCCGCGGCGGTGATCACGCCGCCCGGTCCGGTGCCCGTCAGGCGATCGAGGTCGGCATTGACCTCGCCCGCCAGCCGTCGCGCCAGCGGCGATGCCTTGCCGGCCTGCGGGCGCGGTGCGGGTGCACCGCCATGGGCTGCAGCGGACTGCGCCGTCCGGGGCGCGGCCGGGGTACCCGCTGCAGGAGCAGCGGCGGCAGGCGCCGGCGCAACCGCTGCATCTGCCGGTCTGGCGTTCGCCTCACCGCTAACCACCTCGTCCTTCGTTTCGACCAGGTAGGCAATGGCCTCCGTTACCGGCACGACGCTGTCTATCGGGGCGATTGGACCGGACAGGAATCCTTCGCGAAAGACCTCCACGTCCATCACGGCCTTGTCGGTTTCCACCGTCGCAACGATATCGCCGCGCTTGATCTCGTCGCCAATGTTCTTTTCCCAGCTGACGATGACACCTTCCGTCATGGTGTCCGACAGCTGGGGCATTTTGATTACGTAGGGCTCAGACATAAAACGCCATCCCGTAGTTCAGATCAGTTATCACCGCAGAGAGCGCAGAGCAAAAGCATGACTGCAGACACCATCAAAGCAAATAACCACGGGAGTTGTTACCAGGTATTTGTTTTGCTGATGTCTCTGCGTTCTCTGCGCCTCTGCGGTGAGTGATTTGTGGCCGCTTGCAGGGTTCAGACGCCGAACATGCCGCGCACGGCGGCGATCACGTCGCCGACATTCGGCAGGGCCGCCTTCTCAAGCCCGTGGTTATAGGGGATCGGCACGTTCAGTGCCGATACACGCAGCGGCGCGGTATCCAGTTCGAAGAAGCATTCCTCGTTGATGATCGCCATCACCTCGGCGCCGACACCGACCGCCGGCTCGGCCTCTTCCACGATGACGGCGCGGTGGGTCTTGCTGACCGAGTTGCGTATGCCCTCCCGGTCCAGCGGGCTAAGCGCATACAGGTCGATGACCTCGGCCTCGATGCCGTGGTCTTTCGACAACTGCTCCGCTGCCTGCAGGCACCAGTGCACGGAAATATTGTAGCCGAACAGTGTGACGTCACGGCCCTGGCGAGCGACCTCGGAACCTTCCAGCGGGTGGAAGTATTCCCCCTCAGGCACCTCGCCCTTCATGTTGTACATGAGTTCGTGCTCGTTGATGAATACCGGATCGTTGCAGCGTACGGCCGACTTCAGCAGGCCGTAGGCCTGACGCGGGTTCGACGGTGTCACGACGCGCAGACCGGCGATACCCATGAAGACCTTTTCCATGCGCGCCGAGTGCTGCGAACCCAGCTGGTGCGCGGTGCCGCCCGGCGAGCGCACCACCACCGGCGCCTGCAGCTGGCCACCGGACATGTAGCGCACCTTGGCCGCTGTGTTGAATATCTGGTCCATGGCCAGCCAGGCAAAGTTGACCGACATGATCTCGATGATCGGGCGCACGCCGAGGAAGGAAGCACCGATTCCGAGACCGGTAAAGCCGTTCTCCGAGATCGGTGTATCGATGACACGCTGCTCGCCATACTTCTCATAGAGTCCCTGGGTCGCCTTGTAGGTGCCGCCGGCGACCGCGATATCCTCGCCCATGACGATTACCATCGGATCGTTGGCAAGCTCCTCATCGTGGGCGCGACGCACCGCCTCCCAGAACATTTTTTTTGCCATCTAGCTCACCCCGCCCTTGACCCAGGGGTCATTGTCCGCCAGCACGTATCGTTCGACCTCGGCCACATCCGGCTCCGGTGACTCCTCGGCGAAGGCAATGATTTCATTTTCGATTTCATCCAGGATTTCCGTGTCCATATCCTTGAAATCCTGGAGGCTCAGCTTGCCGTCCTCAATCAGGCGGTTGCGCAGCATGATGAGCGGGTCGCGCTTGCTCCACATGCGCTCTTCCGCCTTGGCGCGATAGGCATTCGAGTCCGACATGGAATGGCCGCGGTAGCGGTAGGTCATCAGCTCCAGAAAATACGGGCCGTTGCCGTCGCGCACATGCTTGATCGCCGTGGTGGCGGCCTTGTAAACCAGCTCGATGTCCTGGCCGTCTACCTGCGCCGAGGGAATGTTGTAACCCGACACCCGCTTGTACTGGTCGACAACCGCGGTGGAGCGGTCGATGCGCGTGCCGATTCCGTAGAGGTTGTTCTCGCAGACATACAGCACCGGCAGGTTCCACAGCTTCGCCATGTTCAGCGACTCGTGGAAGGTACCCTGGTTATTGGCGGCATCGCCGAGGAAACAGATACTGATGGCATCACTCTGCTTCATCTGCAGCGCCTTGCCGATACCCGCCGCCAGCGGGAACGGCCCGCCGACCAGCGCGTAACCGCCCATGAACTTGTTCTCGACGTCAAAGATGTGCATGGAACCGCCACGGCCGCGGCTGACGCCGGTCTCCCTGGCGTACAGCTCGGCCATGATCCGTTTCGGGTCGGAGCCCCACTTGATGGCATGGACATGGTCGCGGTAGCTGGTAATGACATAATCATGGCCGACACGCGCCGCCTCCAGGACGCCGAAGCAGCAGGCCTCCTGGCCGGGATACAGGTGCAGGAAGCCGCCGATCTTGCGCTCGACATAGGCCTCGTAGCAGCGTTCCTCGAAGCGCCGGGCAAACAGCATTTCACGTAACAGGCGTATCTTGTCTGCAACCTTCATCTGGATTGATCCCTGCCCTGTTGATTTGTGGGGTTTTTCTTGGGATTCAGGCCGCCCGGCCAGCGGATTGTCGCACGTCCTGCGCGCGCCTGCCGTGGAAGGCACCCATCTCCCTGAATTTCAAGGGATCAGCAGTACCCGAATCACAACGAGCGCAGTATGATCGGGGTTTTGCAGGAACAGGTCAAGGCGAAAAGCATGGAAATCCCCTACAGGCATCTGGAAAAAATCAAAATAAATCAATATCAAAGCCGGCCATCGCGCAAGACGGTCGATGCCGCGCGCTGCCTGCTGGTGCTGTTACCGAAAAAGCCCGCGGAACGCGACTGGCAGCAGCTGCCCCATGGCACAACGCTGAAAGCGCGTTTCGAGCGCGCACGACGCAGCAATCCCGAAGCCGCAGAGCTGGTTACCGACCTGCCCAACTCGACAGGTACCCACCTCATCCTGCAGTGCATGGATCCTGCTGACAGCAGCTTCGAACAGCTCACGCAGGCGCGTGGCCTGGCGGCCAGGGTGCGAGCCGCCAACCCGTCGAGCCTGCTTGTCCAGGTGGCCGGGCTGAAGGGTGAGCCCGCCAGGCGCGCCACGGAACATGTGCTTGCCGGCTTGCTCGCTGCCGTCTGCCCCATGCCAAGCTTCAAGTCGAAGACCGACAAACCGGCCGCACTCAAGCGCATCGAACTCTACGCACTGAAGACACCGCTCGACCCCGAACCGCTGCGCGCCGAACTGATGGGCAACCACCTGGCGCGCTGGCTGTCGGCCCTGCCCGCCAACGAGCTTACCCCTGGCGCGTACCGCAGGTTCGTCGCCGGGCTGGCCAGGGCCGAGGGCTGGCAGATGACCTTTCTGGACAGCCGCGCGCTGGCCCGCAAGAAGGCCGGCGCCTTCCTCGCCGTAGCCCAGGCCAGCCCGGCGAAGGATGCCGGTATCGTCCACCTCAGGTACCGGCCGAAGTCACGCGGCGGCAAGCGCCTGGCGCTGGTCGGCAAGGGCATCTGCTTCGATACCGGCGGGGTCAACGTCAAGCCGGCCAGGTACATGAACGGCATGCACGAGGACATGCAGGGCAGCGCCGTGGCGCTCGGCACGCTGCTGGCGCTGAGCCGCATGCATGCGGCCCACCCTGTTGACTGCTGGCTGGCACTGGCGGAAAACCACATCGGCAGCCACGCCTACAAGCCGAACGATGTCATCACCGCCTGCAACGGCACCACCATCGAGGTCAAGCACACAGACGCCGAGGGTCGCATGGTACTGGCCGACACGCTGGCACTGGCAAGCCGCGGGAAACCGCACACCCTCATTGATTACGCCACGCTGACCGGCGCCTGCATCCATTCGCTGTCGTCGCGCTACAGCGGCGTGTTCAGTAACCGCGAATCAATGACCGGCACGCTGATCGAGGCTGGCCGTGACAGCGGCGAACGTGTCTGGCCGTTTCCGCTTGACAAGGACTTCGACGAGACGCTCAAGTCGGACATCGCCGACACCCTGCAGTGCTCGCTCGAGGGCGAGGCCGATCATATCCTGGCGACGCGCTTCCTGAACCGCTTCGTCAACAAGGACATCAACTGGGTCCACGTCGACCTGGCTGCCAGCAACCGCAGCGGCGGCCTTGCCCATATCCCGACCGACACCACCGGCTTCGGCATACGCTTCACGCTGAACCTGCTGCAGCAACAGCAACTGATGCAGACATCATGGAACTGACCATCGGCAGACCCGACGACTGGCACCTGCACGTTCGCGACGGCGACGCGCTGCGCAGTGTTGTGCCGCATACGGCCCGTCAGTTCGGCCGCGCCATAATCATGCCGAACCTGAAACCGCCGGTGATCACCACGCTGCAGGCACTGGCTTACCGGGAGCGCATCCTCGCAGCCGTGCCGGCAGGCATCGACTTCACACCGCTGATGACGCTGTACCTGACCGACAACACCGACCCCGGCGAGATCGCCGCCGCGAGAGACAGCGGTCACGTCCAGGCGGTGAAACTGTATCCCGCCGGCGCCACCACCCACTCGGACGCCGGCGTCAGCGACATACGCAAGACTTACAGGACACTGGAGGCGATGGCCGAACATGGCCTGCCACTGCTGGTGCATGCCGAGGTGACGGACCCCGAGGTCGATGTCTTCGACCGCGAGGCCGTGTTCATCGAGCGGCACCTGCAACCCGTCTGCGAGGCGATCCCGCAGCTGAAAGTCGTGCTGGAGCACGTCACCACGAAAGACGGTGTGGACTTCGTCACCGCCTCGCCTGACACGGTGGCCGCGACCATCACGGCCCACCACCTGCTGCTGAACCGCAACGCCATGTTCGCCGGCGGCATCCGCCCGCATCACTACTGCCTGCCGGTGCTGAAACGCGAGACACACCGCGCGGCGCTGGTCGCCGCCGCCACCGGCGGCAGCCCGAAGTTCTTCCTCGGCACCGACAGCGCGCCGCACGCCCGCGAGGCCAAGGAGAGCGCCTGTGGCTGCGCCGGGATGTATACGGCCCATGCCGCGCTGGAACTCTATGCACGGGCCTTCGACGCCGCCGGCGCACTCGGGCGGCTCGAGGGCTTCGCCAGCCGGCACGGCCCGGCGTTCTACGGCCTGCCGCCAAACAGCGGAACCGTCACCCTTGAGAAAACCGGCTGGCAGGTGCCCGAGAGCTACCCGCTGGCCGATTCCACACTGGTGCCGCTGTTCGCCGGCGAAACACTGGACTGGCAGATCAAGGAATAAATACCAGAACGACCATTGCCAGCGGGGACAGAAGACCGAAAAACGTTCGCATGCCCGACTGCCGGTTTTGCACAGCTGGCAGGAATTCCGGGGAGCACACAATCAGGGATGCAACGCAGGGAAACGCTGGCACACGACTGAATAGCCACGGAAACACACGGAAAGATTCAGGCCACCCGGATTGCGCGTGTTTCCGTGGCCATTAGTGACATGGATGCAGGACGGGCCGGAAGCAGCACTCAATAAATCAGCATCAGCGTATAGCCCCGACGCTCCAGCAGGTTCAGCAAGCCGTCATCACCGGGCAGGTGCAGGGCACCCACTGCAATGAAGGCCCCGCCACGCTCCAGGTGCGGCTCGATGCGCTCCGCCATCAGCCGGTTGCGATCGATGATCAGTCGCTGCTCGAAATCGCGCGCAATGCGCTGGTCACCGCTTTGCATCGCATCGTCGGAAATGGCCATCATGGCCGCCAGGTCACGCCGTTTCCACGCAGACAACAGGGCGGTATTCATATCATCGATCACTTCCAGGTTATCCACGGCATCCTTCAGCAAGACCACCTGATCACTTTCCGGCATGGTTTCGAAGACATCAAGCTGTTCCCTGATGGTCTCCAGGCCATGCAATTGCTTGCCGGCCTGTTCCGCTGCCTGGAACAGCTTCAGGTCGAGAACCATGCCGGTTTCGGGCAACGGCATGGACAGGGTCGTAGCGACGGCCCAGGGTTTCATGCGCTCCAGCACGACCTCGGGTATGCCGCGTGCACTGACGGCCCGGGCCGTTTTTTCGAACAGCGACTGGCCGATGATATCGGAGAGCAGGCGGCCATCCGTCATCAGCATGGCCGAGCTGGAATGGACCATCGCCTCCGTGTCCATCATTACCTCGAGGACAACGCTGTCTGCGTCATCGAACGCCTGCCGCACCGGGGCTGCCAGCCGCAGTACCTGCGGATCTTCCGAGTGGATGGTGCCGAACAGGTAACTCGGTGGCGCCCCGTCACCGAGGACCTCCCACAGCAGCCCATGTCCCCGTTCCGTTCCGGCCTGCGCCGGCATTAGCGCGCAGAGGAGCAGCATGACTGCAAGCAGGATGGGTGTCGCCGCTATTCGGAGAATGACTGTTGCGCTGTTATGCATTGCATGCCCCCGCCGTGACCGGCGTTAACCGTAGCGACTGGTTTATCACAGCCTGCCGGGGCGCGCCAGCACGCGGCACACAGCTGCGGCAATCGCTATCGGCGTGGCGATTGGGTATGCTGTCGACATGACATCTTCTGACAGCAAATCCCCTATTGCCGAGCGTTTTCGTGGCTTTCTGCCGGTGGTCGTTGACGTGGAAACCGCCGGTTTCAATCCCCGGCGAGACGCCCTGCTCGAGATTGCAGCCGTGCTGCTGGACATCGACGCGCAGGGCTACATCCATCGAACGGAAACGGTCGCCTGCCACGTGGAGCCGTTTCCCGGCGCCAACCTGGACCAGGCCTCGCTCGAGTTTACCGGCATCGACCCGTGGCACCCGTTTCGCATGGCAAAGCCGGAGCACGACGCGATGGACCTGGTCTTCCGGCCGATACGCAAGGCGGTGAAATCCAGCGGCTGCAACCGCGCCATCCTGGTCGGCCACAATGCCGCATTCGACCTGTCATTCGTCAATGCCGCGGCCGAACGCAGCGGTATCAAGCGCAACCCGTTCCACCAGTTCAGCACCTTCGACACGGTCTCGCTTGCGGCCCTGGCCTACGGCCAGACAGTGCTGGCACGCGCCGTACAGGCAGCCGGCATGGAGTGGGACAGCGACAAGGCCCACTCCGCCGTCTATGACACCGAGCGAACGGCGGATTTATTTTGTGCTATCGTTAATCGCTGGCACGAGTCCAGCAATAGCGTCAATGCCCTGTCCACCGGGGTAGTCTGAACGAAGGAAACCGAAAATCATGACTGATACCAACGAGCAAATCCTGCAATCCCATGCAGGCCTGATTCACCGCGTCGTGATGCACTGCAACAACCCCGGCTCCGCACCGGACCTGGAGCAGCTACTGCAGCAGGCAGAGGAGAACGACTGGACCAGCCTCGTCAGGGTGATACGCGACATCATGTCGGGCAGCCGGGACGAGTCCCTGCTGCTTGGACTGGACGACGAGGACCGCGTCATTGCCGAATCCATCCTGCGCGGCATCCAGGACCCGAGCACCCTGCCGGACCTGAATGCGGACTTCGATTCCAGCATGGCGGCGCCCGGCATTGCCAGCCTGGTACACGCCTCGCGCAGTGGCAACGCGCATGCCCTGCAGATCATCGCCGGCATGGCCAAGCAGATGCTGCAGGCAGGTGGTGACATGGGAATACTCGCCGGCCGCATACGCCCGCTGGTGGAGGGCGAACGCGACTCTGACAAGCTGACACAGGATATGGGCGAAAAGGGCCAGAAGCTGATGGTCGATATCCTGGAGGAACTGCTGAAGCTCGAGGCGAACTAGCGCGGAACATAAAAAAGATTCCGCAGTACCACCCCGAACCTACGCCTCCTTGCCGGCAGCCTGCTTGACCATCTTCTGCAGCTCGCCTTTCTGGTACAGCTCGAGTGTAATGTCGCAACCGCCCACCAGCTCGCCGTTGATGTAGAGCTGCGGGAAGGTCGGCCAGTTGGCATAGCGTGGCAGGTTCTGGAAGACCTCCGGATCGGCCAGCACGTTCACATGGGCAAATTCCTCGCCGCAGGCCATCAGGGCCTGGGCTGTACGGCTGGAGTAACCGCATTGCGGTATCTGCGGCGTGCCCTTCATGAAGAGGATGACGGGATTCTGCTTGACGGCTTCATCGATGCGTTGCATTACGTCCATAGAATTTTCCTTCAGGTTTCAGGTCTGGAAACAGTATAGAGAGCAGTGTAACCGCGGGAGTTGGCAACAATAAAGCCACTCATGACGCGGGATTAGTGTCGACGTTGCGCTGCAGCCAGAATTCCAGCAGGGCCAGGTGCCAGAGCTTGCTGCCGAGGATCGGCGTGTGGTGCTGGTCCGGGCTGGCGAGCAATTTTTCCACCATGCCGCGGTTGAGCAGGCCCCGCTGGCGGCAGGCACCCGACTCGAGAATGTCGCGCATGAAATCAAGCACCTCGCCGCGCACGAATTTCAGCGCCGGCACGGGGAAATAGCCCTTCGGCCGGTCAATTACGACATCGGGCAGCAGGTCGCGCGCAATGGTCTTCAGGATATGCTTGCCGCCTGACTTGAGCTTGATCTCCGGCGGCACGCGCGTCACCAGTTCGACGAGTTCATGGTCAAGGAACGGCACCCTCGCCTCCAGCCCCCACGCCATGGTCATGTTGTCGACCCGCTTCACCGGATCGTCCACGATCAGGGTGGTGACATCGAACGACAGCACCCGGTTGAGGAACCGGTCCGCACCGCTCTGCGCCAGACCGTGCGCGACGCGGGGGGACGTATAGTCAGGCCCGTGGTAGCGGGGATCGATGGTCTCGAGCAGCTCCTCGTGCGTGCGGTCGAAATAAAAGTCGCGGAAACGCTCGATATCGCTGCCGCTCGCTGCATGCATCTGCGGATACCAGAAGTAACCGGCAAACACCTCGTCCGCGCCCTGCCCGCTCTGCACCACCTTGACGGCCCGCGAGACACGCTCGCCCAGCAGGTAGAAGGCCACGGCATCCTGCCCGACCATCGGCTCCGCCATGTTGTCCACCGCTTCCGGCAGTCGCGCCAGCACCTCATCGTTGGGTATGGAAAAGCGCTGGTGCTTCGTCGCGTAGAGTTCAGCCACCATGTCGGAGAACTCGAATTCGTTGCCGCGCTCCTCCGGCTGGTCCTCGAAGCCGACCGAGAAGGTATGCAGCTCGCCGCCGCCGGCCTCGGCCAGCAGGGCGACCAGCAGGCTGGAATCGAGACCGCCGGACAGCAGGATCCCGACCGGCACGTCGGCAATGGTCCGGCGGCGCTCGACCGACCTGATCAGCGCCTCGTGTATGGCCTCGATCCACTCCCACTCGCTCATGCCGACCGCGGGTGCTGCCGCCTGCTCCAGCTGCCAGTAGCGCCTGACGGTGTTGTTGCCGTCGGGGTGAATCTGCATGCTGTGTGCCGGCGGCAGCTTGCGCAGGCCGCGCAGCAGGGTGCGCGGTGCGGGCACCACGGCATGCAGCGTCAGGTGGTGGTGCAGGGCCACGGGGTCGATGGCGGTATCGAGGCGACCGGCGGCCAGCAATGCCTGGCTGGTCGAGGCAAAGCGCAGGTATTGCCGGGTCAGGCTGTAGTACAGCGGCTTGATGCCGAAGCGGTCACGCGCCATGAACAGGGTTTGACGGCGGGTGTCCCAGATGGCGAAGGCGAACATGCCGTGCAGGTGTTGCGGACATTCCTCGCCCCATTCCGCATAGGCCTTGAGGATGACCTCGCTGTCGCCGCCGGTGAAGAAATGATAGCCGCGCGAGGCCAGTTGCTCGCGCAGTTCAGGATAGTTGTAGATGGTGCCGTTGAACACCAGCACCAGCCCGAGTTCCTCGTCAACCAGCGGCTGGTTGGAACGTTCGGACAGGTCGATGATGGACAGTCGCCGGTGTCCCAGCGCAACCGGGCCGGCGGCATACTGGCCAGCCGCGTCCGGCCCGCGCCGCTCCAGGCGCGCCATCATGCCGCCTATGGTATCGCGTTCGGGTTGTCCGCCATCGAAACGCAGTTCGCCACAGATACCGCACATGACTTCAGTTCCACCGCGCCAGTGCGGCCAGCAATACGCTGCGCCGCATTACCGCCTGACCGTCAGCCTGGAGTCGACCCGCCTGACACCGGGTGTGCCGCGCGCCAGCTGCAGCGCACGCTGCGATGCTGCCGGACTGTCGACCATGCCGGTCAGCGTGACGACACCCTGCCGGGTTTCAACATGGACGTCGATGGCGCGGACCAGGTCATCATGAACAAAACGGGTATTGATGGCCGAGGTAATGCTGGCATCGTCGCTGGCCTGGTTCCCGCTGCGTCCGGCATTCGCCGTGGCCTGACCACCGGTCGCGGCCCCGCCGACCACCATCGAGGTACAGCCGTGCAACAGCCCTGCGATTACCAGCAGACACAGCAGCGGCCCCGTCAGGTTCGTGAACATTCGCATTTTCATCGGGTGTCATCCTGGCCGTCAACGTTACCCCAGCCACCGCCGCCGGGGGTACACACGGTAAGCCGTTCACCGGCACCGATCTCGAAACTGGTTTTCGCCGGCAACGGTTCATCATTGCGCCGGTTCTCGCCTGCCCTGCCCGGAGCGCCGCCGGCCAGCCCCCAGGGGCGCGAGCTGCGGCGCTCGGTCAGCAGCGTCACCGTGGCCGGCGCCAGGAAGCGGTATTCGCGCTCCAGCCCGTCACCGCCCGGGTGCCGGCCGGCACCGCCGGAACCGTCCCGCAGCCGGTAGCGCACGAGGCGAACCGGGAAGTTCATTTCCAGCACCTCGATCGGCGTATTCAGCGTGTTCGTCATATGCGACTGCACCGCGCTCAGGCCCGCATACCGGCAGCCGGCACCCATACCGCCACCGAGGGTTTCATAGTAGTCCCAGCTGCCCGCGTCGCTGCGCGCGCCCATCGCCAGGTTGTTCATGGTGCCCTGGCTCGCGGCGGGGATGCGCTCCGGAATCGCCTGCGCCAGCGCCCCCATCACCACGTCCACCACCCGGCTGCTGGTCTCGACATTGCCCGCGGCCACTGCCGCCGGCCGCCGGGCATTCAGCAGGCAGCCCTCCGGCGCCGTCAGGCTGATGGCGCGAAAGCTGCCGGCACAGGCCGGCGTCTGTGCCGGCATGAGACAGCGGAAGACATAATACACACCCGCGGCCGCCACCGAGAGGGGGCAGTTGATGTTGCCCTCGACCTGCATTGCCGTGCCGGTAAAGTCGACGCTGACCCTGCCGGCTGCCACCCCGAGAGTCACCCGGATCGGGATTGCCTCGCGCCCCGTCCCGTCGTCATCCATCACGTCCTCGAAGGTATAGCTGCCGTCGGGAATCTGTTGCAGGGCCTGCGCGGCAAGGCGGGCCCCGTATGCATTCACGGCCTCCAGCGCGGCAAGGTAGCCGGCAACGCCGAGCATCGCCGCAAGTTCCGCCACGCGTGCCATGCCACTGCGATTGGCGCTGATCTGCGCGGCAAGATCACCCTCCATCTGCAGCGGGTTGGCCGTCGCGGCGCTGATGGACTCGAGCCGCTGCGCGACCAGTTCCCCGCGTCGCAACAGGTGACCCGGGGGTATGACCAGCCCCTCTTCCTGCAGGGAACGGGACACCGGCATGGAGCCCGGACTGCTGGCACCGATGTCGGCGTGATGGGCGCGATTGGCCACGAAACCGATGAGCATGTCCCCGGCAAAGACCGGTGCGATCAGTGTCACGTCCGGCAGATGGGTGCCGCCCAGGTAGGGATCATTCACCACCAGCATGTCACCCGGCGCCCATTGCGTTCCCGAAACCAGTCCGGTCATGGCCCAGGCCATGCTGCCGAGGTGGACCGGGATATGGGCGGCCTGGGCGCACAGCTGGCCGTCGGGATCGAACACGGCGCAGGAAAAATCCAGCCGGTCCTTGATGTTGGTGGAGAACGCGGCGCGGCGCAGTACCGCACCCATCTCGTCACAGGCGGCGGCAATGCGGCTGGAAAACACACTAAGTTCAACTGGATCCACTAAAACCCCTCGCTGGCACCGCACTTGAAATGGTCCCGATAATACCCGTAAGCCAATGCTTTTTCAGGAAGAAATCGCCAAGGTCCATATTGCATTATGGCCACAGCTGCCTTATCCTCCCATTCCCGACTGTTTCGGTCAGTTTTTTCAACAACCCCAATGCAACGGCGCATCCGCTCAAAAGGAGCTTGATAAATCATGAACCCCCTTAATTCTATCCTCGGAACCATCATTTCCGGTTTCGTCCTGGCAATTATCGTTATCTTTGCCCTCGGCTATTCCGGTCTGAACCTCTGGTCCCTGACCGTCTGGTTCCACGTCCTTGCCGGCATCACCTGGATCGGCCTGCTCTACTATTTCAACTTCGTGCAGGTTCCTGCCGTCGGCAACGCGCTGGCCGAGGCCGATTCCGGTGGCCCCGGACCTGCTGCCATCAACAAGTATGTCGCACCGCGTGCCCTGCTGTGGTTCCGCTGGGGTGCCCTGGCCACCTGGCTGACCGGCGCATCCGCGCTTGAGTCCCTGGGCAAGAGCATGTATTCCATAGAAGGGTCAGGTTTTGTAACCGCCTTTACGCTGCAAGCGCCGATGACCACCATCGGTATCGGCGCCTGGCTGGGCACCATCATGCTGTTCAACGTCTGGGTGCTGATCTGGCCGAACCAGAAGAAGATCCTCGGCATCGTCGATGCCAGCGCCGAGCAGATTGCCGGCGCCAAGAAGGTCGCCCTGATGGCCTCGCGCACCAACACGCTGCTGTCCATCCCCATGCTGATGTGCATGGTCGGCCCTGGTCACGGCCTGCCGTTCTGACGGCAGGGCAACCGCTGCCTGCACAAACCCGGCCCCTGGCCGGGTTTGTGCCTTTTGAGGCGTTTGCTTGCACAGAATCCAGCCTATAAAATCGGCATCACAAGGCTATGGGCAGTCTCTGGCAGACTGCCTTTTCTTTTTTTTGACAGACGGTAAACATGGCAGATCATCTTATGTCGACCTATGCCCGCCTGCCCGTTGAGTTTGAACGTGGCGAGGGTATCTGGCTCTGGGATACCGAGGGCAGGCAGTACCTTGACGCACTCAGCGGCATCGCCGTGTGCGGACTCGGCCACGCCCATCCCGACGTGGCCCGTGCCATCGCCGAGCAGGCCGGGCGACTGGTGCACACCTCGAACCTCTACGGCATCCCGCACCAGGGAAAACTGGCCGACCGGCTGTGCAGCCTGTCGGGCATGGAGCGGGTGTTCTTCTGCAATTCCGGCGCCGAGGCCAACGAGGCCGCCATCAAGATCGCACGGCTCTACGGACACAGCAGGGACATCGACAACCCGGCCATCATCGTCATGGAAAACAGTTTCCATGGCCGCACCATGGCCACGCTCACGGCCACCGGCAATCGCCGGGTTCAGGCGGGCTTCGAGCCGCTGGTGCAGGGCTTCGTGCGCGTGCCCTACAACGACCTGGACGCCATTCGCAAGGTAGCGGAAAACAGCGCCAGCGTGGTCGCGGTACTGGTGGAACCCGTGCAGGGCGAAGGCGGCATCAACGTGCCGGCCGATGATTACCTGAACGGGCTGCGGCAACTCTGCGATGAGCAGAACTGGCTGCTGATGCTCGACGAGATCCAGACCGGCATGGGCCGCACCGGCAAGTGGTTCGCCTACCAGCATGCCGGCATCCTGCCGGACGTCGTCGGCATCGCCAAGGCGCTGGGCAACGGCGTCCCGATCGGCGCCTGCATGGCGCGGGGTACGGCAGCGGAGATGATGACGCCGGGCAGCCACGGCACCACCTTCGGCGGCAACCCGCTGGCGACCCGCGCCGCACTGGCGGTACTGGATGCCATGGAAAGCGGCGACCTGGTGGCGCAGGCCGGACGGCGCGGGCAACAGCTGCTGGAGGGTTTCCGCGAACAGCTCGCCAACCAGCCCGGCGTGCACTCGATCCGCGGCCGCGGCATGATGATCGGCATCGAACTTGACCGCTCCTGCCGCGAACTCGTCGGCATGGCAATCGAGCGCGGCCTGCTCATCAACGTGACTGCCGACCGCGTGGTGCGGTTGCTGCCACCCCTGATCACAACCGAACACCAGGCGCAGATGATCGTTGAGAAGGTCAGCGAACTGATACAAGAATTCCTGGCGGAACCGGACGCATGACAACACGACACTTCCTGACAATCCTGGACCTGACACCGGAGGAGCTCGGTGGCCTCATCAGGCGCGCCATCGAGCTCAAGGCCATACACCGCGCCGGCGAACTGCACGAGACACTGAAAAACCGCGTGCTGGCCATGGTGTTCGAAAAATCCTCCACCCGGACCCGCGTGTCCTTCGAGGCCGGCATGGCACAGCTTGGCGGCCATGCCATCTTCCTGTCGCCACGCGATACCCAGCTGGGCCGGGGCGAGCCGATCGAGGACAGTGCCCGGGTCCTGTCACGCATGGCCGACATCATCATGATCCGGACTTTCGAGCATGAAAAACTCGAGCGCTTTGCCGAGTACTCGCAGGTGCCGGTCATCAATGCCCTGACGGACATGTACCATCCCTGCCAGTTGCTGGCCGATGTGCAGACCTGGGTCGAACATCGCGGCGACATCCGCGGCAGGACAGTTGCCTGGATTGGTGACGGCAACAACATGTGCCACTCATGGATCAACGCGGCACGCCAGTTCGACTTTCACCTGTGCATCGCCGCACCGGAAGGTTACCTGCCCGACGCCGGCACGCTTACGGCAGCCGGCGGGCACGCCAGCCTGGCCAGTAATCCGTATGCCGCGGCCGATGGCGCCGACCTCGTCGTGACCGACGTCTGGGCCAGCATGGGGCAGGAGGAAGAGCAGGCCGCGCGGGAAAAGGCCTTCGCCGATTACCAGGTCGATGCCGACCTCATGGCCGCCGCGGCCCCTGACGCCCTGTTCATGCACTGCCTGCCGGCGCACCGCGGCGAAGAAGTGGCGGCCGATGTCATAGACGGTCCGCAAAGCGTGGTGTGGGACGAGGCGGAAAATCGCCTGCATGCCCAGAAGGCCCTGCTGGAGTTCCTGCTGGCCTGACCGGGACACCGGCTAACAGACCGGTATCCGGGGCGCAGCCAATCACCCGCTTGCCATGCCGAGCGACAGCTGAACGGCCCCGGTGCAGCGCTTGGAGCCGCAGGCTGCATTCGGTACCATCGAGTCGGCCATCCAACCACGGACCACTGATCACCCATGTGCAGACTCGCCGCCTACCTGGGACCCGCGATCCCGCTGCAGCAATTGCTGTTGCAGCCCTCGCACAGTCTCTACCGGCAGGCCCGGGAACCACAGGAGCTGATCTACGCAAAGCTGAACGCCGACGGCTACGGTTTTGGCTGGTACAGCGATGACGCCAGGCCGGCCGTCTACACCAGCATCCTGCCGATCTGGTCGGACAGCAACCTGCCCCACCTGGCGCGCACGCTCACGCAGCCGCTGTGGCTGGCCGAGGTGCGCAGCGCAACCGATGGTAACCCGGTCTGCCAGGCCAACACAGCACCGTTCTACGACAACCGGCACATCTTCCTGCACAACGGACTCATCCGCGATTTCCACACCCGGGTGCGCCCGGCAATGACGGCCATGCTGTCCCCCGCAATCGCGGCCGACATCAGGGGCAACACAGACTCGGAATACCTGTTCGCCTGCCTGCGCCAGCTGCTGGCGGACCACCCGGCAGATTCGCCAGCCGACGCGCTGCGCCGGCTGTTCGACCTGCTGACCGACTGGGTCGAGGATCTGCCGGCACTGGTCAACATGGTCATCACCACCCGCGACCGCCTGTATGCCGTGCGGCACGGCATCAACCATGCCAGCCCGTCGCTCTACTACAGCACCGATGACGAGATGTTCCCGGGCGGCCAGCTGGTTGCCTCGGAGCGACTCAACGAAGACGCTTACTGGCAACCGGTCCCCGATCACCACATCCTGGTGCTCGACACGCAGGCGCCGCCCGACCTGGTGGAACTGTGACATCGGCGGAACTGCTTGCCGAGCTGCGCATGGCACAGGAACTCGTCACCGCGCTGGTCGAGGACCTCGACGAGGCGGGCTGGCGCGGGCAGTTTCATCCTGACCTCGATGCCGCCGGCTGGTATCTCGGTCATTGCGTCTGGACCGAATGCCACTGGCTGCAGGAAGTCGCCATGGGCGACAACCGGTTCACTGACCCGGTGGCCGGTCTCTACGCGCCGGCAGGTACCACGGACCCGGAACGCGGCAGTCGACTGCCGCCGCGGGATACACTGCTGCAGTGGGCAGGCGGTATGCAGTCGCTTAACCAGGAGACCCTTGAGGACGCCGCGGCAGCCCTGCACCGGCACCCGCTGATGACTGACGACTGCCTGGTGCATTTTCTCGTCCGCTACTACAGCCGTTACTTCGAGACCCTGATGATGGTTCTGACACAGCGCGCCCTGCAGCAGGATGATGGCGGCTTCACGGTCAGCCAGCCACTGACTGCTACGCGCGGGACTGAAGACACGCATGTTGTCTCGCCCGGTCACTACCGGGTTGGCGGACAGCACCCCGTTGCGTGCGACAACGAACTGCCTCAGCAGCAGGCAACGCTGGGACCCTACCGGATCGCCAGCCAGCCGGTCAGCAACAGCAACTACCTCGCCTTCATGGACGACGGCGGCTACGAGGACCGCTCCCTGTGGAGCGAACAGGGAATGTCATGGCTCAGCCGGCACGCTGCACGCGCTCCCGAACACTGGCGCAGGGATGTCAACGGCAACTGGTACGGTATCGGCAATCGTGGCGCGTACGAACTGATGGACAGCGACGTACTGCAGGGAATCTCCTGGCACGAGGCACAGGCCTACGCCCGCTGGGCAGGCGGACGCCTGCCGCACGAACACCAGTGGGAGGTCGCCTGCCGGTTGCAGCAACTGGAACAGACCGGCCGCGCCTGGGAATGGTGCGACAACAGCTTCTACCCCTACGATGGCTTCCATGCCTTCCCCTCGGAAACTTATTCCACACCCGGGTTTGACGGAAACCACTACACCCTGCGCGGCGGCTGCCTGCACACGCGCCCGTCGATCCGCCGCGCCAGCTTCCGCAATTTCCACGCCCCGGACGCGCGGCACATCTTTGCCGGAGTACGGCTGGTGTATGAAACCTAGTCCCCATGCAAGGTTACGTCATGACGACTAAAAGCAGGCCACGGAATCCACGGAAGAACAGGTAATAAAAAACCCATCCATCGCCCCTGACGGGGCAACCAGGACAGGAACATACCGGGCATTCACCTCGCCGTTTCTGCTCCACTCACCCGGGTGTTTTTGCCAGGGGTAATCCAACCCGGCCTGCAGCAAGAGATATTTTTCCGTGGATTACGTGGATTCCGTGGCCATATACCCATGCCCGGTTTT
>Ga0209536_100003298_pt1 | contig 25976 bp, 14 predicted proteins | sample DeeMarSeWOR28_12_FD_187461 | JGI IMG/M metagenome (GOLD analysis project Ga0209536, IMG submission 187461) | Marine sediment microbial communities from White Oak River estuary, North Carolina - WOR-2-8_12 (SPAdes) (version 2) | ecosystem: Environmental > Aquatic > Marine > Intertidal zone >...
ATTTTAAAGTAATGGCAGATAAGGGGTTGTACAGTTGTATTTTGGTTGTAGGGGTTTTGCGAGTGAAAATTGGGCTATTTCGTGGGTGTAATGTCACTCTGTCTTAGCTTCTATTTGGGGCAGTTTTTAACACCACTCACTTGCCCAATAGTCGTTATTGAATTAGTGTGAATGAGTTTCGATTGGAACTCTTAAAGTCATTCGCTAAGAAGCCAGCCGATGGCTTTTTTGCTAGCGTCTTCAGATGTTCTTGAACAAATCGTCAGATTCTCTGGTTTACCGGCAGTAGCGAACGCTGCTTTAACAATCGAGGGTACTTTTTCACCTTCACCTGTGAGCCAGATCCTGTTGGGCGCCAAAAGGGACACAAGTCCAGGCAGATCGTTATACTTAACTGCACCTGGTACAAAATCGATGTCGTAAATATCCTTCAAATGGGCAAAACGAAATCCTTCTGTGTTAACCACTGTCCGAGCAATAGACTTTTTTGCTAATCCGACTGCAGCAATCACTATATGTCCGACACCGTTCAAACCTACAATGTCGATCTCTTGCGATACCGATCTTTTCAACTTTAACCACTCAATTACGGCCAGAATGTCATGCGTTCGGCGAGCAAATACGGGCAGGTTATAACAGTATGTCCACCCGGCATATCCCTCTTCATTGGGCAACCAACGCTGTCGTTCCAGTGGCTGTTCACCAATGAGGAATTCACCCTGATATAATAAGTCAATACCGATCACGGAAATGCCGGCCTCCAGCAGATTCCGAACTGGAGTTATTACAGAGCCCTCCGTTGTATAGAGTCCAGCTTTTCCCTCCTCATCTACCCAGATCACAGTTCGCTCATATGATTGCTTCGGTGTGAGTACAATCATCGGTAGTTCCGCCTGGTGATTTTCAATCGTTCGATAAGAGAGAAGTCCAAGTGTTTCTCGATACCCATACCGTTCGGTGGATTTTGTTTTTTTGAATTCCAATTCCGGATCGTCCGGCAGAGTCCTTAAGAATACTTCCCACGCCCCACCAACTATCCGGCGGTAACGCTGGAGAGATTCGGCATCTATAGGGAGTTTATCGGCTATTTGTCTCTTAGCATCGTTGGTTAACCATTCGAGCAGTTTAATTTCGAAGTCAGTACCGCCGTCGGGTTGGGGATGTTGGTCGTCCCAAACCGACAGTTCCGAACCTGTCAAGCGATTGTACGGACGCTCGACAATTGGTTCTGTAAGTCCGACGTTGAGATGCCGATTGAGCCAGTGATACATCGCCGTGCGACTCACAAAGTTGTAATTATGGGGATATTGCAACAGAGTGACGTTAGAAACGTTTTGTGCTGTTCCCAGCATCTCGTAAAGTTGTTTCAATTCGGGAAAGCCTCGTTCGGGTATAGTTCGCGTGGCATCATCTGCTGAGATCAGGAGCAAAGGTTTTGGAGCGTGCAGTGCTGTGATTTCAAGATTGTAGGTTCCGATGCGAAATCCGCTTATATTCTCGCAGGTGCAACCACCCTGTCGCGTTGTCGAAACGATCACGACCGGCACGGAAACCAGAGGCCTTTCATCCATGGCGCACAACATAAATGTTTGGGTTCCTCCTCCACTACCCCCCGTCACAGCGATTCGCTCGGGATCAACATCCGGCAGGCTGATTAAGAAATCCAAAGCACGTATAGAATTATACGTATGAAGTCCCATCGGATTAAGAAGGTGCAACTCGGCAGAGGCACTGTAAAAACCCTGAGCGGGAGGTGTCTTGAACTTCAAGCGCAACTGCGAAAACCGATGAGCCACATCCAGAGGTATCTGGACGCTGTCGCCGTAGCCGATCATGTCGTAATGAAATACGATACAACCCATGCGCACCAGCTGCACACAGCGCGATTGCATGAAGCTGCGACCGCCGTCCTCGAAACGCTCGGCCCCTTTGGCGATCTTCTGTCGTACTGTATTGAGTCCCTCATCCTGAAATCTTCCACCCGGAAAATGTCCGTGAGGACTCAGCACCGCCGGCTGTTTTCCAGCCTTATTCTTCGGACGATAGAGATTTCCGGTCACGTAGAAGCCCGGTACGGATTCGAAGTAAACCTTTTCGATTGTATAATCATCCTGATCAATGAGCCCGTGAATAACAGGATTTAGAGGGATTCTGGTCGGCATTGGCCATAGTCCAAGTGTTACACTCATAACCTTCCGAATGTATTCGACTCTCTGTTTCCACTCTTCACGTGATTGAGGCGGAACAAATGAAAAGTCACCCTGCTCGCCTTTCAATGGCCCGAGCCGAGTGTCGGACGGGATTTCACCGGGTGGCAAAACACGTGGCGGCCCCGCTCCAAAGCATGATTTGGTAAGTCCGGGATGCAATCCAATAAAGACCGGAATGAACAATAAGAAACAAGCTGATATAATTCGAGCCTTCAAATAAGTGCCGAAATGAAATTTTTTACTGGAAGCCATCATGGACAAATATATCGAATTTGACTTAAATATCAAGAAAACGTCTGGTCGTGAAAAATCACATGTTCAGACTCGATTATATTCTCGCAAGCAAACGTCTGAAGTTGATTCAACCGAATCATGTGGCTTTCAATATTATGAAAGGTACGTTATGAGAAAAACTATCTGTTTTCTAATGCTGCAACTGTTAGTTGTACAAATGCAAGCCTTGGCTGAGCCGGTACGGATTGGTCTCGAAGCCATTGTGCCGGAGAATCCTCGGAGTTACTATAGTCGCTACGTGAATTGGCGTCCCGCTAATGAAGAGACGGTTCGCCTAAATCCTCCTCGCTTGAGCTGGCCCTATTGGCCGGATTGGCCGAACGATTTTCGCGATGCTCTGTATACGTTCAGTCTCCAGATTTCTCCAAATTCGGATTGTTCAGAACCTTTAGTCAACGTAACCTGCCCGTATAACTTTTACAATACCTTACCAGCCTTGGTTAAAAATTCGACTCAAGAACAAAATCGCTGGTTCTGGCGCGTGGGTTATGATGCAGGTTCCGGTCGCGTAAAATGGAGCAAAATCCGCTCATTCGTCATCGCCGATGATGCGATAGTCTGGGATCGTTCGAGATTAACCTCACCCAATCCTGCCTTGTCAGGGCATCCTCGCATTCTGTTCAACTCCGAGAATATAAATCGCATCCGACGACTGGCTGAAACAAATGTTAGTTCAAAAGCTGCTTTAGACTTTATGCGTCATCAGGCAGATCAGATCATGCAAAAGTCCTGGTGGCGTGACTTTCCCGAAACGGATCGAGCAGTAGAACCCAGGCAGGAATTTTACACCATTGCCGGCGATCTTGCTTTGGTGTGTTTTGTCTGGCAAATGACCGGTGATGATCGATACGCGGATGTGAAATCTCGCGCTATTACATGGGCGAGTTATCCCCCGGGCGGTCGGGCTTCGCCAGAAGGATTGGGAGGCGACGGCAGTGAAGATGCCACTCATGGAAATGAGTTCCTGGCTCTGCTGTTTGACTGGCTTTATCCCGTTTTAACTTCAAATGAGCGCCAGATTATGATCGAGTCTCTCGAGTGGCGCGTCTCTCACATAATGAACAAATTTTCATGGAAGAATCGAAACAGAAGAGATGAAAATACAGGCAAGCCCCTAGTCAGGGCTGCCGGGATGTCCGGAATGATCACCAGTCACGGCTATGAAGCTGCCATGGGCACGGCAGTATGTGGTTTGGCGCTTTACGAGCATAGTGAGATAGGCCGTCAATGGTTTGGCCTGATTCTCAACTACCTTATCGGCATCACCTGTGGCCACGGTTTTGACGAAGCGTGGAATGAAGGCCCGGGATACGGCACCTCAAAGTGTAAATGGCTGATGAATGCTACTATGTACTTTGATACGACACTCCCTCAAGCAAATCTTGGCTTAAATCCATTCTATAAACGCATCGGTGAATTCTTTCGAAGAATTATTCCGGTAGGCATGAGTCACAATGCCTGGGGCAACCAAGCGAATGCTTCCCGCAATAATCACCTGGCCCACTTTCGCAAATTCGCCTACCTGACCGGTGATGGCCGCTTTTTGCTGAACTGGAAGCAATATGGCGGTAAAGAATTCTCTACATTCCGTCCCTGGATTGAATACGTTCTACCTTTCTATTACGATGAGCCACTACCCGTTCCGGAGAAGGATGCTGTTGGTCTGTTTCCAATTGCTGGTTGGGGCATGGCCGCAACTGGTCCTCCCAGCTTACGCTCCACCTATGAAAATGGTCTGGGCGTTATCTTTCAGTGTCGCCCCCGCGGAGGCTTCGGTCACTCATTTAATTCTGATGGTTCATTCCAATTGCATGCTTACGGGCAAATGTTGAACCACGGCGGTGGGAGTTCTGCCAATCGTGATGCTTATGCGTATCATACTATGAGTCATAATACCATCCTGGTGGATGGCCTTGGACAGGCGCAACCGTCAGGCGGACAGCTTTATCCCAATTATGGGCGCATTGCCGCTTTTTCGAAAGGTGAAGATTATGTATATTTCGCCGGCGACGCAACGCTCTGTTATCCTCGCAAGCCAAGAAACTACTCGCGATGGTCACTGCCGTTGGACAAAATATATCAGAAAAAAGCTTTGCCGTACCTTGAACGCTTCACCCGGCACATTCTTTTTCTGCATGAAAGATATTTTGTAATCTTTGACGAGCTTGCCTGCTCACAGCCGGCGACCTATACCTGGCTATATCATATTCTGCCGCAGAAACCGTTTGAACTTGATAAAAGCACCTTCACGATTGATTATGCTGTCGGTGATGTAAAGGTGCGCCTGCGTCATATAGCCCAACCGAAAAATCTTAAGTTAGACGACCGTATTGGGATGGAAAGTTTTACGAATCCTTATACCGGTGAAGATTATAGTCGATGGAGAAAAGACGATATCCTTTGCGCCCACAATCTGTGGATAAGCAATAAAGCTCCTGCAAAGCAGTGGCAATTCCTCGCTGTTATTTATCCTGCGAAGCCTGGTGAACCTATTGCTGAAATTGAACGCCTCGATGATTCCACTGTCCGTGTGGGCATTGATATCATTAGTTTTAAATCTAATTCACCATATGCAACAAATGCTGATTTTGTCATCGATACACTTGCAATGCGTCCGTAATGATATTTCTTTAAGGTAAGCAACATTGTTACGAAACAAAAGTCAATGTCACTTATTAATTGATCTCGTGCATTGAATTCAATGCGAGTTGTCGCCTAGGCGAAGGTGAAATTAACTCCCACCGAATCGTGATTGTGTGGTTAGGATTAGTTATTCTATTGTTCTGCGTTTACCAGCATGTTATTCTTGTATTATTGAGTTCCGGACTATATCATAATCCTATATTTTGAAAAGTCAGTTCGACTTTTAAACAGCTCATACGAACAGAAATAGCCAAAGGTTTTCAACAATGTATACAAATCATCGAACCACAGTTTTAATGTTAGTCTACTTCATGGCACAAGCCCCTCTTAGCGCAGCGGTGATTGATCCTCTCTTGCGTGTAGTTGACCTGGATGTTGGTGAAACACATCAAATAACTCTTCACAACGGCGATAAGGCAACAGTGACGCTTCTGGAATTAAGCGAAAAACGTGACTCTGTCCGAAATGCAATACGCAGAGCCCAGGTCAAAGTAAAAGTTAACGGGCAAACGATATCATTAGTCTCATCGACATATCATCTGCCGAAGGCAATAAGCAACGTCCAGATTGATTGTCCGGTCACGAAAGGCTACATACAGAACAGCAGCAAAGCCAATACATGGGCTCTCGATAAAGATGCCCGTCTTCGGTTCTGGCCAGCCGGCTCACCATGGGTTCGCCCTGGCACATTCATCTACCCGGTAAAACAGAAATGGTTTGCCAATGATACACAAATGGCCAATGTTCCCTGCTATGTAAACGCCTGTGATATACCCAGTCAGAAGAATATCTACTATCATTACGGCCTGGACTTCGGGGGTTCAGAGGGATTGGTTGATGTTATCGCTGCGACAGATGGATTGGTTGTTTCAGCAGGAGATCACGTACTCGAGGATCACAAAGATACACCAGTCAGACCGCGTTACGATGTGATTTATATTCTTGATAATCGCGGGTGGTATTATCGCTACAGTCATCTTCAGATGATTGCAACACCAGTAATTCCGGGCAAGCGCGTGAAGATGGGGCAGCGCATCGGACTTGTTGGTAAGGAAGGTGGCAGTGGAGGTTGGTCACATTTACATTTCGATATCAAGTGTCGTCAACCTTCAGGTATGTGGGGCACGCAGAACGGCTATGCATTCATCTGGCAGGCATATCAACAACAATATAATCCTGAAATTATAGCCGTGGCCAGACCTCATCATTTGGTATATACCGATGAAACGGTCCGACTTGATGCTTCAAAGAGTTGGTGCAAGACTGGAGATATTGCTAAATATGAGTGGGAATTTTGTGACAGGAGCAAAACAAAAGGACCTACTGTTGAGCGCGTTTATAAACGGGCAGGTCAGTACAGTGAGATTGTGAAGGTAACTGACTTGGTTGGAAATGTCGCATATGACTTTGCAGTAGTGTATGTAATCGATCGCGAACACCCTGAACGTGTACCGCCAGCAATCCATGCTAATTATTATCCCACATTTGATCTGAAAGCTGGCGATGAGGTGACGTTCAAGGTACGTTCCTTTGCGATAAAGCATGGTGAGGAAATCTGGGATTTTGGGGATGGAAGTGCCCCAGTGAAAGTACAATCCGATGGTAACACGAATCAGCATAATCCAGAGGGCTATGCAATCACACGACATCGGTATCAGAAGGCTGGGGATTACATTGTCACGGTTAGGCGCAGCGACGAGCATGGGTACGAAGCAGTTGGACATCTACACCTCCACATCGAGTGACAACTGCCCAAAGAGCAATAGCGGAATGAGAAAGGACAATCATGGCAAATCAGAAGCTCACGCGTAGGGAGTTTGTTGGTGGTTCATTGGCAGCGTCGCTTTTAGGTGGTGTGCATGAAGAGTCCCAGGCGAAAGAGGATGCAATTGGAGGAGCAAAGTACAAGCTGTTCTGGGGTGACTTGCACAACCACAACAGTGTCGGTTACGCCAAAGGATCCCTGGAGCGATCTTACGATATCGCCCGTAACCATCTCGACTTCTTCTGCTTCACAGGACATTCACAATGGCACGACATGCCCAAGATGCCACAAAACAAACATCTAAAGTGGGTAAAAGGTTTCGAGGTGATGAGAGAAAACTGGCCAATTGTCAGGCGGCTTGCCAACAAATACTATGAACCAGGCGAATTTGTGCCTTTTATAGGGTACGAATGGCACTCTAGCTCATATGGCGATGTCTGCATCATTTTCCCTGGCTCGGAAGCGGAACTTGCCAACCTAGATATCATACAGGATTTTCAAGAATTTGCTCGCGACCGAGGGGCTATACTTATCCCCCATCATCCTTCCTACAAGCAAGGTTGGCGAGGACAGAACTGGGATATATTGGATTCCACTATCTCACCAGTAGTAGAGATTTTCTCTGAGCACGGCAACGCCGAATCTGATCATGGGCCTTATCGTTACATTCGTCATAGCATGGGTGGCCGTTACACGCAGAATACGCTGCAATGGTTATGGCAGCACGGCATTCAAGTAGGAGTCGTAGCCAGCACCGATGACCATCTTGGATACCCAGGTGCCTACGGTGAAGGTCTTGTTGCTGCCTATGCCAAAACACTCACACGTGAGTCCATTATGGAAGCTCTTAAAGCGCGGCGGACCTATGGTGTCAGCGGAGATCGAATTGAGTTGGACTTTCGTCTTAACGATCACTGGATGGGCCAGACCATTCCTGCAACAGTGGAACGTAATATCCATGTCAAGGTAAAAGGCAAAGATGTGATCGACCGCGTTGAGGTGCTGCGCAACAACAAGGTTATTCATCGTGATCATCCCATCGACCGAACTATTGGAGCCTCCAGGTGGAAAAAGCCCGTTCTCTGTCGAATTGAATTTGGATGGGGACCGTGGGGAGATTTGAATATGGCACGCATTTGTGACTGGCGGTTCAGAGTCTTGATGAACGACGGAAGAATACTGAGCGCAACTCCCTGTTTTCAATCTGGCCCATTTGATGAACAAAGACGTAACAAAATTACAATGGTTGACGATAGAAGCTGTGAGGTTGTTTCCTATACTTCGCGTATGCAAGCTTATGAAGAGAAAGCAACTAATGCCATAATCCTGGAAATTCAGGGTACCCCTAGAACGGAATTAAAGATTGCAGTTATTCGGCCTACTAAAATGACCATTGCAAAATCACTTGAGGAGCTAGCCAAGTCCAGTGAAGTTGAATTCACTGGCCCTTTTACTTCGGAATCCATTCTATTACATCGCGCCGTCTTTTCTGAAAATTATAACACCGATTTCAAATTCATAGATAAGCGGGAAACAAGAAGAACTGATTGGTACTATGTTCGAGTGGTTCAAAGTAACGGTAGCATGGCCTGGTCAAGTCCAATATGGCTTGAGTCTGGTTCTTAATAGGTCGACTCCCTTACTTCCACAACGATTATCTGTCATTACACTGTAGGCTGTATATGTTGTATAATCCTCCTGTAAATCACCATTAAGATACAAAATTTGTTATTTGTTCCAAAGCTTTTGTTTTTCTCAAAGCATTGAGTAGTAAAAAGACTCAAATCCACAATGGATGAGGAAAAAAAGTCAGAAATGAAGATGTCTAAAGAAATGTGATTTAGATTCAGGGATCGTAGATTCACTGTAGAGAAGCTTTCCTACCTCTCTGGGAAGATCTGTTTCAATCACGTCTGCTCCCTGTTGTAACAAGACACGATAGTGTTGCTCAATGGATTCCGTGTCAGTTGTACCATTGACATTAAATTCTCGGTCGAGATTCCTGGAAGTACCCACCATACAGCATGCCCCTTTCGCATGGATCATTTGTAGCAGATTTTCATCTCTTGGTGGTATGTGTCCTACAAATGCAATGATGTTTTTCCAAGGAATACCCGCCTTATCGAATTCCTGAAACCTTTTACGATTTGGAATCATCACTTCCATCATGATGTTCTTGTTCAACTCATAGCACTTTATAGCTTGCTTGAAACTATAGACGATCAATATTACATATGCCTCAGCCCGATGCTCCTCAATCTTCCTGACTTGGGCTTCAACGGGCACATCCTTTTGATCGAGCACCAGAATCGTTTTGCCGCAAGCCCATTGCAATACCTCATCGAGCGTGGGTATCTGAAACTCAGTAACGTTCCCTTCTGTATCTTTCAGACGTAGTTCTTTCAATTCTTGTAATGTCATATCTGCGACACGACCTTCTCCATTGGTGGTCCTCTCAAGCGTTGCATCGTGATGCAACACGATTACACCATCTTTTGTGTACCGAGGATCAATTTCCATGATCGCAAACGTGTGTTTCAGCGTGTTTTCAAATGTCCCAATGCAGTTCTCCGGAAACTTTGGTCGAGGGCCTCCACGGTGAGCGCTAACGAGATGTAGAGAGTCGCCGTTGTATCGGAAAAGCTCCTGCAGCTCCTGTGAGTTTAGTGGTTTGATAACATGAAGGTATGAAGACTCTGGTGTGCTATAAGACACATCCTTGGGCAATAACAAGGTGGATAAACTCAGCATGATGATTACAGTCATCTCTGGTGAGATCATCTTTAACTTATTTCTCTGGAATTTAGAGGTTCCTTTCATGGCTGTTCTCTACTATATTTATAATTGGCCATGATCCCAATTTGCTCCTTTACAGACCACACCGGCTGTCAGCAAACCATCCAATCAAAGAACAGGATTAGCTAGTCAAAATGTTAGGGCAACAACGAATGTCGCGACTTTTTCGATAATGGCCAGCCAGGAAGCTTATCACATGATTGGAGTGCCAAAATGGCAAAGGCACTTGCAAAATTCGAAAAGTAATGACGGCTATCCTTGGCGGGTGAACGACAGAACCACTTTCCACTGATCCGCTGGTTGTTCAATAGCCAGTCTATTCCGGATCTCAGTCGTTGATCTTTGTTTGATACTCCCAATTCACGAGCCACAATTATAGTGAAACCCGTGGCGTATGCATCGCTAGTCTTCGTGTCGTGCGGTTTGCCATCTAATCGTTTCAGGCCCTTCCAATCCGCCATCAAGCCAGGTGTCGACCATCCACCATCGGGACGTTGAAGTAAAAGCAACTCGTCGAGTGTCTCATCTCGCCGCTGATCATTCATCAAATCGTCAACATAACACGATGCCCAAGCAATCATCGCTCGATGATGCAAAGAGAGCGGTGGATTGTTCTTCAAGAACATACGTATTTTCTCAAGACCTCGACGAGCTTCTTCTGTCTCGGTATATCGATCCGGGGCTATTCCCGTAATCAGTGCTGCGAGTGTGACGCCATAGTGCTCGTCGTATTCTGTTGGGGGATAACCGTCATTACGCCATTTCCAACCTCCATCTTCCCGCTGAAAATCCCACATCACTTGAAAAGCCTGGCGTGTAATCGGATGCAGCCGGCCCGTGGTCTGTAGATCATTGAAAGCCAGTCCTGAAGTGACAACGACGGTTTCTTGTATATTTCGTGGAGACCGCTCTTTCCACCGCTTGGTGACATATTCTTCGAACAGACCGCGAACCTCTCCTGAATCTTTCAAAAACATACTTAAAGCGGGCCTCGCATACATGTAACCCATGTTCACATGACATGCGGCACAATTCCGCGATTTCTGCCAGTGCAGCGAAGCGGTGTCGAGATAACGGGCTGCTTTTTCTGGTGAAAACTCTTCCGCAATGGGCTCGTCAGCAGTGATTTGGCCGGGATCAACGACATTTGCAAGTGTGATCAGTTCATGGCCCAATCCAAAACTGGGAATTAGAAGCACAAAACACCATCCAGTAACGAATGAACCATACTTCCAGAATGGCAGCGATTTTGAATGCTTTGTATATAATGGTAATATGACTGCGTTCCACATAGATTTCTTATTTTACGAACTGAGTCTCACATGTCAAAAACAATTTGAATCAACAAACATGAATTTTGGAAAGTTGAGACACATATTGGCCAAGGTAGAATTCCATTGCGAACCTTCTGACGTCAACAACAATTTTCAAAACAGCACTCCCTTTAGAAAATCTCGATTTCGTTATCAAATGTTCAAGATAAAAAAACAAACAAAGGAATCTATTCGATTTTCCATCCAGTATAACAACATTCAAAGCTTCATAAGACTCTTGTCCGCCATCAGTGATTAGGTATAATAATATAGAATTGGGTAGGGGTATTGCCCGTTTAGTACTGCTATGCAAAACCTGTGTGATAAAGCTTGCTCTTAGGAGATAAGAAGATGGCACTCATTCGCAGAAACTTCAGACAATATCCTACCTACAGTAAAAGTGTAATACTGCGACAACGATTCACTCGCCGTAATTTCTTACGTACTACAGCGGTAACTGCTGGGGGAATTCTGATTGCAGATGCACCTGAACTCGACGCCAATTCAAATGCCGTCTCGTTTAACTTGGCTTCAACAAACCATTTCTGGTATCGCCCACAACCAACTGGTCCCTATATTGATTCACAACGAGACAACAAGGCTTTTGGCTTTACCGACCGGGCCGTTTTTCTCTCCGAGGATAATGCCAGAACCTGGTCGCACAGTATTGACTTTCCTAATGCTCGCAATATTACGTTCAGTTCCATTCTCAGAGACGGCAATATACTCTTCGCCACGCGCTCGAAGCTGTACATCAGCACTGACAATCTCAAAACCATTCGCCCGATCACGGTGCAGGATGAAAGCGGCGCCGATTATATACCGCATAAACCCCAAAATCCGGACTATCCTGGCTGGTACTTCCATCCTCTCGATGGTGTTCATACCTGGGATGTTAATGGTGTTGAAATACTGGTTTGGGGTAATTACTGTAATGTCCTTGGCGGTGCGGCCCCCGTCAACATTTACTACTCAGTGGACAACGGTCATACAGTGAAAATCGCGTATGCTTTCGGACAGAATCCCGGCTATCGGGACAATGGTTCCGAAGGTGGAGGCTCGACAGGCACGCCGCTCGGCGATCCCAATAATCCTGTCATCGCTCGTCACATCCACTGCGTAGCGTACAATCCTACCGAAAACGCATTCTATGCCTGCACGGGTGACCGCGATAGATCCGAGGGACGTGAGTGCCACTGGTTAAGAGGTACTTACGACGTTAAAAATGACAGATGGAGCTGGACGATCCTCGTGTCGGATTCTTCAAATTCTCGTTACAAATCCGGTGGAATCAACTTTGTTGACGGTAAACTCTACTGGATTGCTGACGCGAACGGCCCCAAACCACATGACCGAGGAATCTTTCGGTGCGATCCAGCCGATGTAACCAAGCCTGAGGCACACACGATGCTCTTCGATCCGCAATACGAATCCGCAAATATGATCATTCAAGACGGCGTGATTCTAGCATCTCACTATGCTCCCGCATCTCCTTACGCCACGGGTTTTATCATCTCTCCGGATATGGGACGGACATGGGCACAATATGATCTTAGCGGATTTGGGAGACGATCGGCGGTTCGATTCCACAGGAAGAATAGTGAGGGGTGGTTTCGGGTGGACCTTAGATCGGGATGGATTAAACGTGCTGAGGTATTATTTATCATGCCAAAGCGAATAACTGAGTGATCCAGTTAATCCTAATAGATGTTAACATTGAGCGCATTCTGTCACTCTTTAAAATCTTTAATCTCATGTAGTTTTCTTTACCACTTTATAGCTTTTTCCGACTTGTTCCAGGCTTTGTAAAGGGTGGTTCGTTTGTATCATGTCTATAATGTAAGTATGCGCTCAACACTTATGATTCGGAATTGTGTCTCTATCGATCCCAGAACATCGTTTATAGAAAATCAACAAAAAGTTGTGCATCTAATATCTTCTTACATACTCCCTGTTATTGTTAATGGGCATGTTAATGTTAGATTGATGTTTTGTTATAACGGGCAACGGCTCCTGCCCCGGAACCCTCCATTCTTTGCCGGCATCGTCAATCACCAGGACCCAATCATTATCTTCACCAGATTCACCTGGAGGATCAAACTTGTGGTTACCACTGTTAGGGACCTCGATTTGGGTGGCTTTGCCCTCTCTGGGATTAAACCACCAAGCCTTGTTTTGCCCCCAGGGTAATTCCTCTAAATTAACATGCATTTTATGTCCCTGAGAAGTATAAACAAAGGCATAGCCATTACCCATAATAGCTCGTTGTTTTAAACCACGTGGAGACTCATTAGTTAATATATGTTGTGCCGGTGCTCTACCTGTGTGTGGACGTGACATCATTAAGTTTGCAAGATAGCCCATCTGAATGGCACCGGGATCCTTCATTTGAACTTTCCAGTCTTTATAACCATCTTCACGATTTCCACCGTGGTAGAAGTCCCATACATGAACATGACCATAAGTAATTCCCGTAGCTCCGGCAAATACAGTCCAATAAGCAAGTTGGCGAACATCGTGAGCATTAAAAGTTCCCAGAGAACAATCGGACTTCCAACCAACACAATGATCCTCATAATTTGGTTCTCCATTCAAAGTAGGCTTGGTCGGTGTTTTAGCCAAATCCGAATCGACTTGATTATCTGCGCGAATATCGCGCTTGCCGTGACTGCTTTGCTGCATATTGAAATCAAGCCATTGCTCATTATGGAAATGTTTTGAAGAATGATCTCCTCCTCTGGGGTGGAAAGTAGCTAAGGTGTCTTCATCTGTATGAAATACATTGCCAATTTCATTAAAAAGCTCTTTAGCACTATCAACCTTTCTATCACCACCATTGACCCAGATGATATTGTCATAATCTTTGTAACGATTCGTTATCCATCGGGCATATTCAACGGTTGCCTGTTTGCCCCAATAGGATCCCCAGGCAGGCAATATCGCTACATACAATCCATACTCTTGGGCTTTATTGATAATCCAATCCGTATGTTGCCAAAAAGCTTCGTTCGGATTGCCAACATCACCATCATGAAATGGGCGATGACCATATGCATTCTCATCATTCCAATCCCTGTTCCATCCCATGACTACAACAGACTGTACAACGGTAAATCCTTGAGAAGCTCTTGTCGAGAAGTAGAATTCAATATCTTCTCGGTTTAATTCCTGAAAAAGACTCCATGCTGTATCACCAAGCCAGTACCAGTCGGTACCGTCAGCTTTTTTGATGCGTAACCCGTCTTCAGATATTACCAACTTCCAGTTGCCGGAAATGGCCGTTTGGGCACTGGTTTTGCTTTTAGCTGTGCTCCTGAAGTTAATGGCGCCAATACCGGCATCCCGGGTTTGGGTATTCTGTGTGTTCCCGGGTATACTCGTGAGAAGGCCAGTCAAAACCAAGGCAGTTGCCAGAGTTATCTTTTTTGTCAACGGCATTTTCTTTTCTGACTTCATTTTCTCATCCTATTTATTGAGCTAAACCGTAATTATAAGTTATCTGATATTTCCCATATGTTGTGATAAAACTGATTCTTTGCATGCTTCAGCCTCTATCCATGTCAGTACACTATATGTTTTGAACACAAGAAGCAATGGCTCATTTTTGAATCTTGGTTCACCTGTCTCTGTATAGGGGCAGACGGATGAAAAAAGAGCCTTTTGCATCTTTATTATTATCTGATATAGTGAAGTATCCCTGTTAGGAAATTATATCTTCTATAGACATGTAAAGGAAGGTTCAATTAGAGCTATGATATTATCTGGGTGTAATTGCTCCTTCGCAAACTAATGCTCAGTGTTTTTATGAACATGATACTACTTACATTCATTCTCAACGTTAATTTCATTACGGACGCAAAGGTTCAGTTAATTAATGTAGCCGGATTATCATCAACAGCACCTGACTACTGGGAGGCTCCAACCTGGTTTCCAAAGGCCCCGCGACTAATGCCACCCCAGGCAGAAGTAATCCCCGTTTCAACTGTAGACGAACTTTTTCAAGCGGTTGAGCATATAACCGTAGGTGGCACGATTCTTCTCGGCAAAGGTTGTTATAAATTGCATCGGCCAATCATTCTACAAGAGAAGAAAAACATCACCATCCGCAGTGCTGCAGGCAACCCGGCCACGGTTACTCTAAGCGGCAAAGGGTGGGACAGCGAAGTCAAAGGAGATGACATTCTCCTCATCGGACGTTGCAAAGGGATTACCATCGCGGATATAACTTTTGCTGACTGTCGGTCCTATGGGATTAAGGTTGAAGCAGAGAATGCACCAGAAGATATTCACATCTATAACTGTCGCTTCCGGAACATTGGCGTACGTGCTATTAAGGGCTCAGCGGGACGAGATCCTAATGTTCGTGCAGTAAGAGGCTCTGTTAGCTACTGCCACTTCGAGAATACCAAGGTACCACCGGCCCATTGGTTATTTGACGGTGACTACATTTCCGCCATCGACATGATGGCCCTGGAAGACTGGACCTTCAGCGACAACATCTTTAGGAACATCAAAGGTCGGAATGGTGGTGGGCGCGCTGCGATTTTTATTTGGGTGCGATCCAGGAGAGTTGTTGTGGAACGCAATCTCATTATCAACTGTGATCGAGGTGTAGCCTTTGGCAATCCTGGTCATTCTACAGCTAATGTCGCTGGAGAACGGCTCGTCTATGTTCGCGATGGTATCATCCGCAACAACTTTATTACAGGCGGTCCGGATTGTGGAATTGAGTTGTGGTATGCCTATCATCTCAAAGTCTACAATAATTCTATTTGGCGACCCAGGAGGAACTGGAACCGTGGTATCCGCATTGGGACTGGCACTTCCAATACAGACATTGTAAACAACCTGGTGCACGGTGAGATCATATTCGATGGTGGGCAAGCACAGCTTCGTCAAAACTTCACAGGTCGACTGACAGATTATTTTGTGAATCCGACATTGGGAAATTTGGCACTTACTCAGGCAGCAACTGAAGCTATTGATCAGGGTGTATCTCTATCGGATATAACCGATGACATCCGCCAACGACCTCGATCTGGACTCCCCGATCTTGGCGCTTGGGAATTCCAAAACGAAGTCAAAACTGATGAGTAATACCGCGTAACTTACCAGGAATCCGGCATATTTCAGATTCCATGTAGTCTGTAAGTAGCAGTTGCAAATTCAATAAATGACGGGGAGGAAGTTAATTTTCTACCAATGGGGTGATCGTACTGCCTGAGAGATAACGTTCAGGAGAAGAAAACAGTTTAGTAACCGCCATTGTGGACCATTTGTCATCGCTTGTAGCTAAAGGCCAACTCAAAGAGCCAGTGGACCGTTGATGGCTTCGATTGTTTGCATTTCATACCCGCATGTCGTACCGTCAGCAGCAGTGATCGTTAGATTCAGACTGTAGCGTCCGGGAACGAGAGTCGATGTATCGAGAGTGACAATAAGTCCGTCAGCGAGGTCCTGTTGCTGCGTCTTGTAAGTGCGGCCATCAGTAGAAGTGAATGATACCGTAATGGTGTGGCTACCTTTTCGAACAGATCTTGTTCCCATGATACTAAACGACACTTCAAGACGATTATGCGACAGCATAATATATGCTGGGGCATACACACGCTGGATCGTCGGTGAAGTGAATCGCAGAAGCTTGATATCCTTGACCTGGAAGGTAATATCAGTGTCGTGAGCATAGTCACTCTCGGCAATAAACAGCTGGACGTTGGAGATCGAACGCCACGGATCACGGCCAATGCCTGCCTGGTCGATCAGTTCGCCGAGCGAGAAACGCAGAGGAATCCACTGGCGTTGACGGTCTCCCAAATCGACTCGCGTTTCAAAGAGACGTTGGGGGGTACTATGCGAGCGAAGAGACAATCCGAGTCGCGTCGAGTCGTCAGCTACCTCATCGCGATTGGAATCGACTCGTATCAACAACGATAGATAGTCATAGGCACTGAAGTCCAACTCTCTGTGTCGGAATGGTCGGGCGATGCGAGGCCATCCTACTGGATATTGACCGCCTTCACCACCGTCCGTTTTGTGGTCGACGCGGATCCGCCAATGCAGTTCTTTAATATCCTTGCTGTCGATCGAGGTGGCGATTTTGGCCGTGCCTTCTTTGGTTCCGTTTGACCACGCAGCGAAATCCCCGCCCAAGTCCATTGACTGGATGTTCCCGGTTTCCATCGCTTTGTCAATGATCGACGTTTCTATTTTGGTCGGCTGTGGCGAAGTTCTGGTCACCAGAACAGATGGAGCGTTGTCTGTCCTGACCGTCGGATACAGCAGTAGTTCACTTATTGTCTGGGCCAGTAGCCAACGGCGGGTATTGAATTCCTCGGAGGGCCACATGCCTTTGGCAAGGTATTTCTGCTGGACGTTAATAGCATTCCACGTATCCTGGAGAAGCTTTTTTGCGTTGGCGACGGTACGGCGACATTCTGCGTTCGGTGAGCCCTCACGTTGAAAGACAGCTTGCTGCAATGTGTAGATATATCGGGCGTCGTCGTTACCCTCGCGAAAACAATCCCAATAGACGGCCGGAATTACTTCACCGTCCTCGTCGATTCTCTGGCCGCATCCTGAATGCGAGCCGCGAAGGTAGTCGAACTGATCGTTGCCCGGCGTCCAATTCCAGTTCCACGGAATCAGTGTTGTGTAGCCACTTCGCCAGAAACCGAACCCATACGTCATGCGCCCGCCCTTACACATCACAAGGCGATCCTTGATCTCGCCAGCGTTGTGGTTCGGGTAGCACCAGTATTCGTATCGATCTTGACCAATGATCTTCTCATACGGAACCGAATAGGGCTGTGAACACCAGATATCGATGTAGGGCCGATACGGGGCGGCATCTGCGCCTGTGGGATCTTTAGTAGCGTACGTACGAATCCCGGCTGCTTTTACCGCTGCGTAAACCTTCGCTCCGAATTCCTTTCGCGCTGCAGCTACCTCATCAATGGGACAGCAAATGAATTCAGGCCATCCTTTCGCTTTGCGTTCTATCTCGAAAGCCTTGAACGCTACTGTGATTCTATCGTAGAATTCCGGTGGCGGCAGCTTGCTGATATGCCAATGCGAGCCTCGCTTGCCGTCTGGAGTAGTGGCGCGGTAGAGACGTGAGATAACGCTGTCGGCAGTGACAGGGACCGGTCCGGCCAGGCCTACCTTTAGCATTCGGTCGAGTTCGTCAGGGTAAGGTAGATAGATTGTCTTGCCGTCATTGCAGCGTAGATATAGGGTCGGCGTCATATTCAGGCCGTATGCAACCATAGCCCGGTATTCATTGTCGGCCGCTTTTCGAACGAATGAATCGGGTTTACCCGCGTACTGAGTCCGGTTTCGCATGTAGTAGTAGGACGAGTAGTGCTTGGCGGGATCCTTATGAAGCTTGAATGTCAGGATTCGCAATGATATGGGGATCACAATTGCCTTCTCGAAGCCATCGTCCCAGACGGATACGGTTCCTCGGTATAAACCCGGTTTCGCGTCGCCGGGCACATGAACCTGGATCCAATATCGCTGGCACTCGCCCGACTCAGATGAGTGAACGCTAACCTGTTCCAGAAGTTCGGGTGTACGCCTATATGTGGACCGAGAGGTATATCGGGGATATCCAATATTCCAATAAGTGACCAGGCGAACGGTGATTTCGTCGGCAGGAACTTCGCCGGCGTCGCACGTCAACGATGAGCAACGCACCTTGAGGTTCTGCAGTTTTCTGATGGGATAGATGCTGAACGTCAGCGGTTCGAACTCTCCTGGTGTGGCAAAAGCAACGAGCTGTTCCAGACGCTCATGGGCGAGAGGTTTTGAATTCTGATACACCGGCTCGGTAATAGGACGATGGAAAAACAAGTATCCTCGCTGCTTTTCTTCGGGTGTTAACTCGGGATCGGGTGCTGTTTCAACAAAAGGCATTTCCTTATAGGTCGACGGTACAGTGGGCTGACGTCGCGCGCGGCGTTCCGTAGTATGATCAACGGGCTTCGGCGCAAGGCGAATGACTGCCTGAGGCGTTGTCGAGGCTAACGCGGACGTCGAAGCCAGCGGCACAGAGGCCATGAGTAATACAAGAGGCAGGATCATAATTCTACGTATCATTCAGTTTCCTTTCTTTTTAATGATTTCACTGAGAGGATTTCATACTCTGGAGGCGGCGCAAAATCTGGGATTCATAGAGATTGCTTGGGTACAAACGCGCCGGTTCAATGGCCTCAAACCACCGTCCGCCGATATCGGTGACGGACTCTTGTCCGGGCTGAACAGCAATGAAATTCATCAGATCCGGCCCCCATCCATCGGGCCATTTCTGGGCGCGCTTGGCCCGAATGCACCAGAACGTTTCCCAACTGGCTGAGTGGCGACCGAGCGCTGCACCGCCGCCTGATTGGAACATGCGCGAACCTTCGCCGAGGTCGATGTCGGTGAAAAGGTTTGCATGAGGAGCATAGCAGTGATGGTCGAAGCAGATGTCGACGCCGCGGCCGGAAGCGGCGACGTTGCCCGCCGATCCGCTGGTAACGGTAATATCGTGCATGAAGCGGGTTTCGAATTGAAAGTTGTCGAGCAGGTTATCCTGGCCTCCGATAGTGATGCCGTGATGCCCGGTTGCTTTGCGCTGACGTTCCTTGGGGCGTTCAGATGTCAGTGATATCCCGCGAAGGGTAATGTTGTTGCCCGAGATAAATATACCGCTGTCGGCGTTGTGAATCCTGATGTTCCGGACCCAGCAATTCCTAACGCTGCACATAGCAATGGCGTTGTAACCGAGTTCTGTAAAGTGCCCTTTGTACGGTGTGACCGGAAACTCGAAGCAGAGGTTCTGTATGCCAACGTCCTCGACACTATAGGACGCATCGTACAAACGGGGCCTCCACTCCAGCCGAACGTCCGACCGCACGGGGCGATCGAATTCTATGTACTTGCCTGCTGTATCAATTTTCGTGATACGGCACAGGAAAGATACCTGGGCACGCGACTTGAGGTTGGTGATCGAACCAGGATCGTTGGCGTAGAGATACTTTGCCAGACTCTGGCTCTTGGTATCCCTCAAGCTCAATCGCACGTCTTGCCCAACTGTGAATGCCTCGGGCTTCGAGACGGAAAGCGACCGCTGCCCTCGCTTGGCCTTGGAGGTCACTTCGGCCAACACATTCCGTGATGATGAGCCTGTAACGTAGACGAATCCCCCGGACCACGAGTAATTAGATGTAGGCCGACCGGAGGTGGTGGCTCCCATGTTAGGTTTGATCGTGTGCAGAGGTGTGGGGAAGAACAATATGGATCTCACAAGGCTTTCGCCTAACAGGGACGTACCACTTTGGCGGATGTAGAGAAAATCGGTGATACGATATCGACCGGCCGGAACGAGGATTGTCTTACCCGGTGATTGATCGATGGCTTTCTTGAAGGCGTGCGTATCGTCCGTTTGACCATCGCCGATGGCGCCGAATTGTTTAACACTAACATCTGCTTTGAGTTCCCGCAAGGGATGTTCACCCCGGTAATATCCGGCATAGGAAAAATCGGGCAGACGGCTGGTCGGTGACCAGAGTTCGCCGTTGCGTCCCCACAGTTTGGAATACGTTACATCCTCAGCGATTGCTGTAAAATAGGGTGCTCCTAAAACCAACATAAGCATAACGGAACTTAGTCTTGCCAACAATGCTTTTGACAACTTGCGTTGATTCACTTCTCGATACATGATGATGTCCTTAAACTTTCTCCGAGACAACGTAAGGAGTGCGGTAAATTCGTGTTAACATTTTATCTGCTTCAGGATCTCCGGCAAACTTTTCGTAATCACCCTTAAATTTTAACATACGGCCAAGACGATATGAGATATTGGCCAGGTGAGGAAGCGTCGTTGAATAAAAGCCTTCATTGATATCGCATCGAAGGTCCTCGTTCTTACCAGAGCGTACCGCATCAATAAAATTGGCCCAAAGATTGCCATCTCTTCCTCTTATCCCTTCTGTTGAACCGGCAAAAGGTTTTCTTTCCCGCCCACGGAATGCTTTCCATGTCGATCCACTAATTTCGAGCCATCCTTCAGTTCCGTAGAAAATATTTCCGACTGCTTGGCCCTGGCTTCCTTCATGATTGGTGTATCGGCCCCTGCATTCAAACTCAAGCATTTTTCCATCTCTATATTTAAATACGGCGGTTTGAGTGTTTGGAGTTTCCTGCGAGGTCTTATCACGGCCATAGGTTTCTACTCCGCCATACACCATTTTCCCGGGAGTCCGTGGACCTTCCTCCTGATGTAATCCATAAATACCGCCGACAGAATAGACTGAGACCGGGTGTTCGTTTTTATTCATTCCCCAACGGGCAAGATCGAGTTGGTGTGGTCCTGTGTTTCCAGTATCCCCGTTTCCAGTATCCCAATACCAGTGCCAACAATAATGGCTCCGTTTTAAGTTATAAGGGCGATAAGGAGCGGGTCCTAACCATTGGTTATAATGGAATGTGGCCGGTGGTGTGCTGTCTTTGGCCATGCCATATGAATCGCGAGCTTTGAAGCAAAGGGCACGGGCCATGAAAACCTCGCCAATACCGCCATCATGCAGAAACTTCATCGCTTCTATTATATTGCTTGATGAACGGTTATTTAATCCCACCTGAACTCTTAAATTATACTTACGGGCTGCCTCAACCATTTTCCGCCCTTCCCAAATATTATGGGAAGCTGGTTTTTCAACATAAACATGTTTGCCTGCCTGACAAGCCCAGATAGTTGCCAATGCGTGCCAGTGATTCGGAGTTACTATTGATACGGCGTGAATATCCTTATCGTCATACACTTTGCGTAAATCCCATTCGGTCTGTGGCTTGACACTGGTCTTTTGAGTCACGATTTTCGAAGCCGGTTCGAACAGTAGCTCATCCGGATCACAGAGGGTCTTGATAACTAGGTTATGGCTATCTTTTAGTCCACAAAAACTATTGATGTGCACAGCACCTTGGTTACGGATACCAATAATTGCTAAATTGATGCGTTCATTTGCACCAATAATTGAAGCATATGATTTAGCACTTAACCCAATGGCTATTCCGGCAGTCCCAACTACACTTTTCTTAATAAATTCTCTTCTTTTTATCATTTTACTAACCTCTTGGAATTAACTGTTAGGAAATTTGATTTCCACCGACAGGAGTGATTATACCCCATGGATAAAAATTAATTCAAGTAGGAAATGAGTTGACTGTACTTGTTAAGACAAGATGGGATCTCAACAAAAAAGCTTATATCTGACACGAGTTTCCCAAAAACGGCCGATACTCGTAACATTTCACCCAACCACTTATGAAGAACTCAAAGTCAAACATAAAAATTCTTATTTCCATAAGAAAATTTCTTTGAAACATTTACCTTACGATGTATCAGTCAATGTCACTTACTAATTGACGATGTGCATTGAATACGATGTTGATTTTTTAGTCATGGCATATCCTCTTTATAAAAAAGAACTTATGAGATTAAGATTTTTGGGAAATAGGTAGATATTGGCCTCTCGGGTTGTAGTTGGGTTGTACGGATTTTGCGAGTGACAATAGGATTATTTTGGTGTTATCATGTCACTCTGTCACGGCTTCAATTTGTGTTAATTTGGCTCGCCACTCTTTGGCTTTTTCCGGCTTGTTCCAGGCTTCGTATAAATCGACGAGTTTCTTCCATTAGCTGAAAAACATCTATGTTAATGTTACTCTTTGAAGCTGTGAGTGTAAGCCTGCTCGTTAGTTCTTTTTCGTTTCCACTTCTTGAAATCTCAGAAATATTCTGAATTTTTTGCGTATGTACCTATAGAGTCGATTAGCCTGTAGCAGTATTTTGACCTACTGTTCGTCTCGAATATAGCATACGAGTCGAAGCGATATTGCTTTTTGACAAGAAAACGACACGAATCAAATAAGAAATGCAGTTTACAAAGCTTGACAAAGATTATCAGATGTGATATGGTATTTTTTAGAGATAAACATCATTCGCGTATTATCTTCTTCTTTCTTAACAAATTATTAGGCTTTAAGAGGCGATAATCTCATTGCTCAAACATGGAGGGAAGGAGGTTTAGAAAATGGTGGAAGCATCAAATCGAAAAATACAATGGATCACTTCTTCGTTCTTTATGCTACTATACTTTTGTAGTTTACCAACTCACGCCAAATACAGTGGTGGCACAGGTGAGCCTGACGATCCGTACCAGATCGCTACGGTAGAGGATCTTATCCTGCTGGGAGAGAGTTCCGAGGATTATGATAAGCATTTCATCCTTACCACCGACATCGATCTAGATCCAAATCTTCCCGGCCGGAAGGTTTTCGATAAAGCTGTAATTGCACCCGATATTGATCCTTTTAAAAACTACTACCAGGGGATCCGTTTTACGGGCATCTTTGACGGTAATGGCCTTACGATTTCGAACTTGACGATCAAAGGTACGGGATATCTAGGTCTGTTTGGCCGATTAGGAAATAGAGGAAAAATCTCAAATCTGGGCCTCGATACGGTAGATGTCAAAGGAACTGGTTATTATGTCGGCGGCCTCGTGGGTGAAAATTACGGCCATATCACTACCAGCTACAGCACCGGCATAGTCCTTGGGTATTACAAGGTCGGCGGCCTCGTGGGCCACAACGGATATAGAACCAGCATTTGCTACAGTACTGCCACGGTCACCGGAAACTACGATGTTGGCGGTCTCGTGGGTGAAAATGACGGCCGTATCACTACCAGCTATAGCATAGGCGCGGTTACTGGACATAGAGATGTTGGTGGTCTTGTCGGTGGTGGATCAACGGGTGACGTCGCTGCATGTTTCTGGGATATGCAGACTTCAACCCAAACAACCAGTGCCGGTGGCACAGGGCTCGCTACTGCTGAGATGCAGGACATTGATACCTTCTTGACTGTTGGTTGGGATTTCGTCGACGAGATCCAAAATGGGACTTGTAATTATTGGCAGATATCGGCAGATGATTATCCCCGGCTATGTTACGATGTGGGCGACAAACCGGTTATGCCAGAGGGATTGGGAACAGTTGAGGAGCCGTATCTGATTCGAGACGCCAGAGATCTGGGCACAGTGTGGTTCGAGCCAATGGCCCATTATCGTCTGGAAGCGTCTTTAGATCTGTCTGGAATTAACTGGTTTATGGCTGTTGTTCCCTGGTTTGCGGGTACCTTTGACGGCAACGACCATGTGATCAAGAATCTCAATATACAAGGCGGCGGATACCTTGGCCTGTTTGGCCACTTAGCTTTTGAAGCGAACATTTCCAATTTGAGCCTGGAAGTGGTGGAGATCAATGGAACATATGATTGTGTCGGCTGCCTTGTGGGATACAATTGTGGTAGCATAGTCGCAAGCTACAGCACCGGTATAGTTAGCGGAGATGATTCACGGTATGTCGGTGGATTGGCCGGACGCAATGATGAAGATGGAATAATTACGAGTTGCTACTCCACAGCGAACATTTTGGGAAGAAGTATGGTTGGCGGTTTGACAGGAAGTAATCATGGCACAATTACAAGATGCTATTCGAAGGGTAGCATTTCAGGAGAAGACCAAGTCGGTGGCCTGGTGGGATTTAATTGGGGTACAATCACCAATTGCTCTTCAGCCGGTAACATTTTTGGCAATAATTATGTTGGTGGATTAGTGGGACAAATTTCTATATGGCCTGGAGAAGGTAGAATTACTGACTGCTATTCAACCTGTAGCGTTACGGGAACAACGAATGTTGGTGGTCTGGTGGGAAGCAATGAGGGCACATTATGGCCTGAAGCTGAAGAAAGTAGAATTGCTGACTGCTATGCAAAAGGTCGCGTTGCGGGAACAACGAATGTTGGTGGTCTGATGGGAAGCAATGAGGGCACAATCACCAACTGTTATTCGACCGGCAGCGTAGCGGGCGATGTCGATGTCGGTGGCTTAGTGGGACGGAACGGCTACGCCTTCTATGACTCCGCTTGGAATGATTGGACTTTCATCGATGGCACGATATCAAAATGCTATTCGACCGGTAGCATCTCGGGAAGTGAGGATGTCGGCGGCTTGGTGGGATTGAACGACACGGGTACAATTAGCAACTGTTATGCCACGTGCAGCGCTTCTGGTGGCCAGTTTGTTGGTGGCCTGGTGGGAACAAATTGGGGCAGAATCAGCAACTGCTATACAGTAGGAAGCGTTATTGGGACGAAAGACGTAGGTGGTCTGGTGGGACTCAATCAAGTCGATGAATCAGTTACATTTTCTTTCTGGAATACTGAAACTAGCTTGCTCTCAACCAATACCGGGGGCACCGGCAAAACCACAGCCGAGATGCAAGCTGCCGCCACGTTCCTCGAAGCCGGCTGGGACTTCGATAATGAAACTGACAATGGCACGGAAGATATCTGGTGGATTCTTGAGGAGCAAAGTTATCCGAGGCTTTGTTGGCAGTATGACAAAGCCTTCTCGCCTTATCCACCTAACGGTGCTGCCGATGTCCCCCAACCGCTGATTCTCAGTTGGCTCCCTGGAGGATCTGGATTATACCACGACATATACTTTGGTGAAGAAAAAGAGGCTGTAGCTAACGCAACAATAGAAAGCCAGGGCATCTATCGAGGGCGACAGGAACCTGAGATGACTACCTACAATCCCGGTAATTTAGAACTGGTCAAGACGTACTATTGGCGAATCGATGAAGTCAACGAAGCTGATCCCAACAGTTTTCCGAAAGGTAACGTTTGGAACTTTACGACGGCCAACTTCATTATCGTAGATGATTTTGAGTCCTATGATGCCGGTGATAACCAGATATGGTACTCGTGGCATGATGGGCTTGGCTATGGCCCACCGGGAGCCTGGGATATTGGTAACCACACCGGATCTGCCGTAGGCGATGAAACCACACCTTCCTATACGGAGGAGACTATCGTCCATGGTGGCAGACAATCGATGCCGTATTGGT
>Ga0209536_100003300_pt1 | contig 25974 bp, 25 predicted proteins | sample DeeMarSeWOR28_12_FD_187461 | JGI IMG/M metagenome (GOLD analysis project Ga0209536, IMG submission 187461) | Marine sediment microbial communities from White Oak River estuary, North Carolina - WOR-2-8_12 (SPAdes) (version 2) | ecosystem: Environmental > Aquatic > Marine > Intertidal zone >...
TGAGGATCTCCATCCGGTCCGGGAACGTCACGTACGCCCCCTCCCACTTCTCGCGGTTGAAGAAGTGGGGGTGCAACATCAGGCACTTCGTCTCGACGTCGCCGAAGACGATCACGTCCGCCCACGCCAACCGCTCCCGGAACTCGTCCGGGGACATGTTGTACAAGTCCCAAGAGGCCTCGGATCGGACCTGTGCCCCTTCGATCCGGGTGAGCGCGTCCACAAACGGCTGTGCATAGTTGACGATCTCGACGCCCTTAGTCGGCCCGAGAAACGGCGACTCGATGTACTTCTGACCGGTGTGAACGCACCAGTTGCCGACGTGCCAGAAGTTCTTGTGGGTCATATCGTTATGGGGTTGTAGCGGGCCGCCGCCGTCCAGGGTCTCCGCTCGTCGTCCCAGCCCCGCTGGCGCTTGCGGAGCCGTCCCGACCCGGCTCAGGTCCCCTGCAAGCTGTTGCCTGGTGCAGAGATGCGCCAGGTCGGGCGCGCGCAACATGAATGACGTATATTGTCTTTAGAGGTTTGCCCAGGAGGCATCGATGCGCCGGTATTCCCCGCGGTCGTCGGACCGCATGTCGCTGGCCCTCGCCCTCGTCGCCGTCATCGGCCTTGCTGCCGTGTCAGGGTGCGCGCGCCAGACCACCGTCAGCCAAGCCGAACCTGAGGTTGCCCCGGAGCAGGTGACGGTCGCCAGTTCCGGCGAGCCGATGGGATCAAGCCTGACCACCGGTACATCGAGTGCATTTGCCACCACCGTTGCCGAACGTTCTTCGTGACGGCCATGCACGAGAACGGCCCGGATATTATCCTGACGGCCTGCTTCAATCAGACGGGAGATTTCCCTGGGCCCTGGCTCCTTTCCCGGCACCGCTTCAATCACACCGATCAGATTCAGACCATATCGTTTAAGAAAATAGCTGAAAAACGGATGCGAGATCATGACATTTTGGTTTTTGATTGTACGCATCTGTGTTTTTATTTCTTTGTGAAGTTCGCGTAATTCAGCGGCAAAAAAGTGCTGATTCTGACGAAATATAGCACAGTTTCGGGGGTCTACTTCGCACAAACGTGCCGTAATTTTATCCAGCATGGCATATACGGTAAGCGGATCGGTCCAGAAATGGGGATCCACTGTGTTTTTCTGGCTATCCAAATACAATATTGAACTATCGGGTATCATACGCTGCAAATTGATCAGGTTTTCCGAAGGTGCGCTGAGCGCCCAGTCATCCAGATTGGCACCGCCAATGATGAAGGCCCGGGCATCAGCGACGGCCCTTGCATCCGATGGTTTGATCTCAAACGTGTGGGGAGATGCTCCCGGCGGCAGCAAGGCAGCAATTTTATCGCTTGCCGGAAGAAGGGGACCGATTATTGTTTTAAAAGGATAGATCGTAGTCGTGTAATGATTTTGGGCGATAAGAATGGAAGCAGACAAGAGAATGCCGGTGATTAACGATATGCATAAGGATCTGTTCATACTGGCGAATCACTCCGATCAAGTATATCAGGTTGCAAGCGATCAAATTCGCAAAAATCCATTCGGGTAATTACATTCCCGCCATATCAGCAAACTCAGGCTCACCGAAGGAGCTAGATGGGAAACACTACAATCTACTTTACACCGGAGTTATAGGCAAATCCAAATCGTTGGGAGAACCGGGCAAAAAAAAACCGCTTCAATATCGAAGCGGTTTTTCAGAACGCGAAACGGAAACTTTTATTTTTCTTCTTTGTACATCACATGTTTTCGCACCACCGGATCGTATTTTTTCATTTGCAGCCGACCGGTCGTATTGCGTTTATTCTTAGTGGTAACATAGAAGTGAGAGCTCTCCGTGCTTCTCAACTTGATATTTTCTCGTGCACCTGCTTTTGCCATGATGCATCTCCCCGATTAGACGGTAACGTCCTGTAATGTCAGGCCCTGTTTCTTAAGGTAAGGCATCAACCCCGTCCTGGTTACCGTTTTTAAAGCCCGCGCGGACAGTTTTACCCGTACATGTTTATCCAAATGTTCAACATAAATGCGTTTGGTCTGCAGGTTTGGAAACTGTCTGCGTTTGGTTTTATTATTTGCATGCGATACATTGTTTCCAACCAGCGGTCGTTTTCCCGATACTTTGCATACTCTCGCCATGATCCACCTCCTGCCTAATTCTTTTCCATACGGGCGCGGCTGTTCTTAATTTCCTGTGCAATCACATTATCTTCATTGTCACCCGGTGCAACCTGGACGAATTTCTCACCAAATCGCCAGACACCGGTATCCGGAGCTTTATACGAAAAGATCACCTTAATTGCTTTGGCTTGATGATCGGCACCTTTTTTCTTAAGCTTATCCGCGAAGGACTGCTGTTTTGCCATTTACTGTTCTCCCGTTGACATCTTTTCCAAAAAATTCAATTAGCTTTTAAATTTATAATATATAAATTATCAATGCAATATAGAAAATCGTTTTATTGTCTCAATTTATTCCCCGTTATTATAAGGTATTTCAGAGATATTGAACCGCATACATCTATTTTTTTTAAATACCACGAAGTACATCAGGGATTCGTGTCATTCGTGATATGAGATCAGATCAAACTAAATCGCCGCACGACTGCATTTTTTTTGATTTGAAACCACCGCCTTTAATCAGGAACCTGGCTGGGCAAAAGAATTCGGTTAAATTATTTGCAATTCTGCCGCGGATCATCTATTTTTCCGGCCACTATAAGCGATAAAGGAAACCGCCAATCCTGACATGCGTTTAAGCGGTGTATCAGAGAATGGGCCTATGGTTCAAATAAAAGTGTTATTAACATCAGTCATTATTTTCGCATTTCACACCGGGTTATCTGCGCAGCATAAAGAGACTCCGGTCTGGACCTACATGATCGTCGCCGACTATCCCCATGATCATGAGGCATATACCCAGGGCCTGTTGTATCATAATGGATTTCTTTATGAAAGTACCGGTCAGCGGGGCCAATCAAGCATCCGCAAACTCGATATTTCCAGTGGTGCGATTTTGCAGAAGCATATGCTGGCCGAAGAATATTTTGGTGAGGGGCTGACCTTTTTCAGAGGTAACCTGATCCAGCTCACCTGGCAGGCTTTTACTGGTTTTATCTATGAACCGGAAAGTCTGTTCCCGATCGAGCAATTCTACTATAATTCCGAGGGCTGGGGACTGACCGATGATGGTGATCAACTGATCATGAGCGATGGAACCTCAGACCTGTATTTCCTTGAACCCGGTACCTATGCGGTGATCCGGACGCTTACCGTGACCGATCAGGGCAAACCGATCCGGTTCCTGAATGAGTTGGAGTACATCAAGGGAGAGATCTTCGCCAATATTCTCTCGGAAGAGCGTATTGCCTGCATCGACCCCGGCACCGGCATCGTGAAGCGCTGGATCGATCTGACCGGCCTGGTACCTGCCCTGCCCACCGGTTATGCCATTGATGTCTTAAATGGTATTGCTTATGACGCCGAACACGACCGCCTGTTTGTTACCGGAAAATTATGGCCGCGTATTTTTGAAATACGTTTAATCGGTTCTGCAGGGCAATAAATCAAAAATCCAATAGATCAAACAATACTGGTCAGAATGCAAATTTCGTGACAATTGGAGCCTGATATCGCATCATGCGAGGTCTTAAATGTAAGATTTTGGATTCGGATTATTTCTTCACAATCCCAGGAGCTGAATCGCCATACCGCTGAGAAGAATGGTCGCCCCGGCGATGGCGTGCATATATCTTTCCAGCTTCCGGGTCGGAAGCTGCTTCAATCCATAGGCGGAGATCATTACCACCCCCAGCATGGTGCCGATGGTCAGGACACTGAATACGCCTGTCACCATAATTAATCCCATAAAATCGGCTTTGGCGGCCGGATACATGAGGATCGGGATCAGCGGTTCACAGGGCCCCAGCACGAAGATCGTAAAGAGGATCCACGGTGTTAGCGTACGGGCATCGGTGGTTTTATGCACGTGGGTATGTTCTTCAAAATGTTTATGTTCATGCACATGTGCTTCCCCGTCCGCATGGCTGTGCATGTGGGTATGGGGTTTATTGCGGTAGGCCCGGCGCATGCCCCAGACAAAATAGATGAGTCCGAAAGCAATCAGAATCCAGGCGGCCAGATCTCCCCGGACCGATTCAATAAATTCGATCCGCGACACTGCAATACCGAATGCCACCCCGAGAAAGCCTAAAACTATCGAACCGACGACATGACCGATACCACAAAGGAGAGTGATCCAGAAAGTTTTCCGGATTGACCATTGCCCGGAGCGGGACATGACGATAAAAGGCAGATAATGATCAGGGCCGAACAGGGTATGAAAAAAACCGATCGACGCCGCGGTGGCTGTCAGAACCATGATTTCGTCGGACATATTTCCTCGCAAAAATAACATTTTATTGTACACAGAAATCCATTAATCTTCAAGCTGAAAATGTTGAAATAAAATATTACTAGAGAATGCGTTAAAATCTATCAATAGGTAATATTGTCAATTCGGTGAATCGAAATTAGTCGGCACCAGAAATGGATGGAACAAAAATAGCCGGATTAACAAATAAACGATTTAACGATTAATCAGTTTAACAAGACACACCGCCCGGGCATAAATAACCCGGGCCAGGCAATGGGCCGTCCCTGCAGGACGGCTTACCGTTTTCGTATTAATTGTGCGTTTTTAACCTGTCAATTAATTTGGCCAACTCATCAACAGTTCAACCATTAATTGATTTAACAGAGGTTCAATACCCATTTTTTTATTGACAAATATAATCAGATAGTGTACATTTGTACACTAATTTTCGAAGTGGGGAAATACATTATGCATAAGCTTACCGAGAAGCAGACAAGAATTCTCCGGCTGATCGCTGCGTCGATCGAACAGAATGGTTTTCCACCAACCTATCAGCAGCTGTGTGAATCATTAAACATACGATCCAAGAACGGCGTAAAAAAACATATCGACGCTTTGGTGGCCAAAGGTTATCTTGAAAAGGATTCTTCCGCCCGCGGCATGCGGATCATCGATCCCGAATTCATGCCCCACGCACCGGAGGAACCGACGGTTCCCCTTATCGGACGTGTGGCGGCCGGTTTTCCGATCCTGGCCGAGGAAAATGTTGAACGCTATGTTCCCATTCCCCGTCATTTGATCCGTCAGGAAGGCCGTTATTATGCCCTTCGGGTTCGTGGCGACAGTATGATCAATGTGGGCATTTTTGAAGACGACCTGGTCATTGTGCGGGCTACAAACATCGCCGGCCACCGGGATATTGTGGTAGCGCTGGTCGAAGACGAAGTCACCGTAAAACGTCTGATCATAGAAGACAGCATGCGTTATTTAAAAGCCGAAAATCCTGCTTATCCGGATATCTATCCACAGCATTCCTGGAGTATTCAGGGCAAGGTGGTCGGCCTGATCCGTGAAAATTTCAACTGACTTTTTCTCCTATGTCCGGAAAACCGAAAATATCCGAGAATCCTTTCGAACGCTCACAACCTCTGACCAGTGATTTTTTTGACATTCCGCTGCTGGGTGTGGTGCGCGCCGGCATGCCCGGCACCTCTTCCGGCGATTATGACATTAAGGACCTGATCATCAATCTTCATTCGGATCATCCCCGGTCCGTTACCCTGGAAGTGCTCGATGATGCCATGGCCCTGGCTGGTATTCTGCGCGGTGATTTTCTAACGGTCAACCCCGACCGGCGGCCGCTTGACGGTGATATCATCGTCGTTAAACTGGGCGAGCGTTTTTTTATCCGCCGTTTTTTCCGGCAGGGTGAATTTATCCGTCTGGAGACCGCCAGCCCCGTTCCCGCCACCCTTATCGTCGATCCGGAAACCCCCGGTTTTATGATCATCGGCAAAGTTCAATCACTTTCACGCCAGTTCTGATTTTTCCTGTAAATATTTTCTTTTTTTCTTGCAAAGGAACTGTTCGCTGTTTATATTTTGGTGTACGTTTGTACACTATTAAAAAGAAAATGGCAAACAATTTGCTTGTTCTGCAGTATATATAAGTAAGATGCAAACATGGTATATGAAGATATTTTTGAACCCATAGAGGTGATATCGTTGTTCAGAGACGGAAAAATCAAGCCGCTGCGTTTTAAATGGAACGGGCGGGTATACAGGATCAATCAATTGAACGGACACTGGGTCAGTCCACAGGGATACAACAAACAGTATCATTTCTCGCTGATCGCTGACAGCCGCGATTATTTCGAGATCATGTTTGACACGGCAGATTTCAAGTGGCAGGTGGCCCGGGTTTGTATGGAGGGATAGATATGGTTACCGATCGTTACACCGAGCCGGCCGAGCAGGGTGTGCTGGAGATCTTTGACACGCCTGCACCGGCCCGTCCGATGCGTCAGCTGCGCCGCCGCCTGAACCAGGTTATCCTGGGACGGCGTCCGGCACTGCGGGTATACAGCAAAACACTTCAGACTGATTTCTGGTTTGTGAACGAAGGGCTGGTAGATCCCGCGGACCGGCGGTTTTCCGGGAAGGTTGTGACCATGGAGATGCTGGCAGAGATCATGAGCAGCAGACGCCCTTTTCTGCCGGCGATCCGTGAGTTGCTGAATGCCAATCACTGATCCTGCGATGCGTCTGATCATGCATGTTGACGCCGATGCGTTTTTTGCTTCGGTGGAACAGGGCTTTAACCCGCTGTTGCACGGCCGGCCGGTGATTGTCGGGGGTACCGAAGATCAGCGGGGCGTGGTTCACACCGCCAGCTACGAGGCGCGTTCCTGCGGCGTAAGAACAGGCATGCCGTTGATACGGGCAAAACAGGTCTGCCCGGAGGCTGTTTTTCTAAAAGGCAATTATGAACACTACAAAGCGGCTTCACTGGTTTTTCAGGAAGTCTATCTGCGCTATACCCCGGTAGTCGAGTTCACTTCACTGGATGACGCCTATCTGGATCTGAGCGGAACCCTGCATCTCCATCCCCACCCCCGTGAGATCGCCCGCATGATCCGGCAGGAGATTCTGAACCGCACCGGGGTCAGTGTTTCCATCGGTATCGGGAGCAACAAAGTGATCGCCAATATCGCCTCCGATCTGCAAAAACCCGGAGGCATCGTATATGTTGCCCCCGGCGGGGAGAAGGAATTTCTGGCGCCGCTGCCGGTTGATGCGCTGCCCGGGGTCGGCCGGGTTGCCAAGGAAAAACTTACCGATCTGGGTGTCTTTACCGTGGCGCAACTGAGCCGGTTTTCACGTCTCTTGCTCGAGCAGCTGTTCGGGGTGAATGGTATAAAAATATGGGAACTGGCTAATGGCATCGATACCCGTGATGTCCGGCGGCGCGTTTTTCCCCGCCAGATCAGCCGCGAGACCAGCTTTGAGGAGGACACCGCCGATACGGGAATCATCAGAGGGACCCTTCAGTATCTCACCGAACGGATCGCCCGGAAACTGCGTGAACAGGGACTGGTCTGTCAAACCCTCAGCGTCAAGATACGCTATTCCGATTTCACTGCCAACAACCGTTCCCGCTCACTCCCCTGGCCCAGCGCCGACAGCCATACGCTGTTTGAAATGGTCCACACACTGTTCGAAGAGGTCCGCCTGCGGCGTATCCGCATCCGTCATGTGGGAGTGGCGGCTACGAATATCGAACCGGTCAACTGGCAGCGCACCCTGTTCAACGAACGCGATCGCCGGGAATCCCTGAATACCACCATCGATCTGATCCGGGAAAAATTCGGTTTTATGGCCATCCTTCCGGCGGAAACGATCGAACTGCGCCGCAAGTACCGGATGGAACCGAACGGGTATGTGCTGCATAATCCGGCGCTTACCCGCTAAAGTGGTTTTACTGCCCGATTCATGTTAAATCGTTGATACGTTAACCGTTAAATCTGGAATAGAATAAACGTATCGAAATCAAATCTTCGTTCAAATGTTAATTCGTTTAATTGTTCATTTTCCTGGATTGCATCATCTCCCAACGGAACCTCAATAAATCCTTCGAACTGTTTTGGAATATATAATACGTGTTGAGTCTGCTCTGCCAGGGTCATGATCCCGACATATATTTGATTTCTATATCATTTAACCTGAACCTTGCCCTCCCGTACCCTGACCGCCAAATGCTTCCTGCCGACTACTTTAGTGGATGCCTGGGTCCTGATACCTGAATCCTGTTTTCTATGGCCTCAAACCTTCACCTTGGTCTTTTACCTTTAGCCTGAATTTAATCTATAAACTCTCCAGAATTTTTTTTTAAAAACTGGAAACATTCAGCAACATTTTACGTTATACATCTAAATTTTCGACTTATTACGTAAATAGTCGAACAATTATGAGGATTAAATGGCACAAATAAACGACATCGAAAAGCGCAAAGTTATCCTGGGGGAAGCAAAGAAGCTGTTTTTGCGCTTCGGTTTCTCAAAAACCTCAATGGAGGATATCGCCAATCAATGCAACATGGCCAAGCCGACGTTGTATTATTATTACAACAATAAGGAAGCCATCTTTGATGCGATCGTATCCGGAGAGGCCGATCATTTCGTAAAGAACCTTCATCAGAAACTGAACATCGATTTACCGGCAGACCAGAAACTGATCCGCTTCCTGAATCTGATCTATGATCACCTCAATACCTATGCCCGGGAATTGGCTAAAATGCCGGATATGCTTTGTGAAAGTTCACCCCATGGTCGTCCGGTGGTAAAGAAGATCCGCGAAAGTTTTCGTGAAATATTGAGTCAAATACTGCAGGAAGGAAGATCGGACGGAACCTTCAGGATTCCCGATGAAGAAGTACAGCTTAATGCAATGGCGCTGTTGATTAGTTTCCTGAATCTTGACTGGATGCAAAAGAATGTTGAACCCGCGCGCAAACAGACATTTGATGCGGTGGTTGTAATATTACTCAACGGTTTACGAAAGGGGCCGGAATGTTAAAGATCAATCTCAAATATATCATATTGACGCTGATGATTGCAGTGCCTGGTATGGCAAGGGAATTATCACTGGATGACGCCCTGAAGATTGCACTTTCTGAAAATAAAAATATTCAGATCGCTCTTGCTGATCTTCAGTACTCGGATGCATTGATCAAGGAAGCCTGGTCATATGCACTTCCCCATGTTACTGTGTCCGCAGATTACAGCCGCAACCTGATGGATAATTTCTTCTATATCACAGTTTCCGATTCATTGGGTCAGAAAAGTACCACAAAATTCGATGTTACGTTCAAAAATCAGTTTGGACTCAATGCGCAGCTGACTCAGACCATTTATAGTTTCGGTAAGGTTGGAACCGCATTGGATATTGCCTATGATTATGAGAGTTTTAGTGATCTGCAGTTTCGGGAACAAAGGAACGCTATCCTGACCCAGGTCAAAAAGGCGTATTATCGTGCATTGCTTTCGGCCAAAGTAGCTGATGTAGCAGAAGAGTCCGAGCAAAGCGCATTGGAAAACTATGAGAACGTCAAAATCAGGTTTGAAGGTGGGCTGGTGTCCGAATTCGATCTGCTGCAGGCCGAAGTCCGGTGGCAGAATGCGATCCCGAGCACCCTTGAAGCGCAAAAGAATTATCAACTGGCAACAAATAATCTGAAACTGCTGTTGAATTTGCCCATTGAGGAACCGGTTGAGGTAAAGTGGGATATGGATTCGTATCCGGCAAAGCCCGTTAAACTTCCTGTGGAGGAAGTATTCGGATTCAAGCCGGGATATCAGGCACTTTTACTGGAAGAGCAGATGCGGCGTAAAAATATCAAAATTGAATTCGCAAATCACCTGCCGACGCTCTATGGCAATGCTACTTATAATTACATCGCCAATTCGGATGAATTTCGCCTGGACAACGATAATGATAATATCGTCCTTGGTGTGGGAATTAATTTCCCGATCTATTCCGGCGGCTATACTTCCGCCCAGGTGCAGAAAGCCCGCATTGACGTTGACAAAATTGAGAAGCAGGTTGAATTAAGCCAGGACAATATCCGGATCGACCTGCAGAATGTTTATCTGAGGATGGACGAAGCCGAAAGCCGGATAGAAGCGGCCAAAAAAAGTGTAAATTCAGCCCGCAGGGCTTTTGAAATCGCCGAGAGCCGCTACGCGAACGGGCTGGCAACCCAGCTGGAGTTAAAAGACAGCCGGATATTCCTGGATCAGGCCCAGATAACCCATCTTACCGCAGTATACGCATATCTCGAGGCCTATTTTGACTGGGAATTGTTGACCGGTCAGGTTAGTTTTCCAAATGAAGAACCTAATTAAAATACTGGAGTCATTTATGTTAACCAGAATATACAAAACCGCCATCGTCGCAGTTATAACCCTGTTGAGCATCTTCCTTATACAGTGTTCCAGCGACAGTACAGCCGATGAGGCAAAAATCGAAGTCAGGGCTTTCTCGGTTAAGACCGTGGATCTACATCCGCGGCCTTTCCAGGAGTATCTGGATATAACGGGTACGCTCAAGGCACGTAATCAGATCAATTTGATCGCTGAAGAAGGCGGTATATTGACTGAGATCCGCCGGGATAAAGGGAGTTATGCCAGGAAGGGAGATACGCTTGCGATACTCGAAAACCGTGTCCTGAAAGCCAGCTACGAAGAGGCACGCGCAGCGCGCAATCAGGCTGAGCTGGATTTCAACAGTAAAAATGTTCTGTATGGCAAAAAGGCCATATCCGAGAACGAATATCTCTCCGCAAAATATGGATATGAACGCGCTACAGCAACATACGATCTGGCCCGTGCACGATATGATAAGTTATTCATACTGGCACCGATCAGTGGTTTTATCAACAGCCGGTCCTATGACCGTGGCGCTTATGTCATGCCGATGACCGCTCTGTACAACCTGGTTGATAATACAACTTTAAAGATCAGAGCCGGGGTTGCGGAACGTTTTATCGCCGATATCAGTAAAGGTACGCCTGCCGAGATCACCTTCGATGCTTATCCGGATATGCAACTCACAGCTTCAGTCGACTTTGTTTCCCAGAGTATCGATCCTTCCAGTCGTACCTTTGAAATCGAGCTGGGAATACCAAATCCTGACGGCGCACTCGCCCCGGAAATGATTGCTAATCTTAAACTCTTGCGGCGCAGTTACAAGGACAAGATCGTCGTACCAATGGATGCATTGATCGAATCAGAAGACGGTCGCTATGTTTTTGTTGTCCGCCAGGACCGGGCGGTCAAAGTGGATGTAAGCATCCTGGCCGTTTATGAGGATAGTGTGCTGGTGGAAGGATTAAATGAAAATCAGGAATTGATCGTCATGGGGCAGCGTGAACTTACCGATGGCGACTTTCTGGAGATAATAAAGTAGTTTAGCGGAGTAATTTTACATGCGTATTACCAATTGGTCACTCGCTCATAAAACAAGCATTTTTGTTTTGCTTTTCATTGTTGTCATCGCCGGACTTGTATCCTATTCGGCTTTACCGGTGGAGTCCTTTCCCCAGATAAAACAACCGGTAATTAATGTTGCTGTACCTTATGTAGGTGTGGCGCCTTCGGATATGGAGACCCTTGTTGCTCAGCCGATCGAAAAAAAGATAAAAGAGATCGCCAAGGTCAAAAAGATGTCGTCGATCAGCACGGAAGGATATACAAATATCACAGTTGAATTCGAACCGGACATTGACATCGATGAAGCAGTGCAGAAAGTCCGGGTGAAAGTAGATCAGGCCCGCCCTGACCTGCCACAGGATATCGAAGAACCAATCATCCAGGAAATAAACTTTGAAAACATTCCTATTATGCTGGTAAGTATTGTGGGGAACCAGTCGCTGGTGCGCCTTAAAAAGATTGCTGAAGAGCTGCAGGACAAATTCGAGCAGATCCCGGGTGTATTGGATGTAAAACTTTCTGGCGGACTTGAACGGGAAGTCAAAGTCAATATCAATCCTGCACGGTTGAAATATTACAATCTCGGTGTAAATGATGTGATCGATGCGATCCGCAACGAGAACCGGACTATTCCCGGCGGCACAGTGGAAAGCGGAAATCTCAATTATACTGTACGTATACCCGGCGAATTTTCATCGGTTGAGGAACTCAATAATATCGTTGTCAAGACAAAAGCTGCCATGCCGATCTACTTGCGCGATCTGGCCGATGTTTCGTTTGCCTTTAAGGATCAGATCAGTTACTCCCGTCTTGACCGTAATTCCAGTGTTACCCTGTCAATCCTGAAACGAAGTGGGGAGAATATCATACGTATCTCCGATGCGGTGAAGGAAGTTCTCAACTCCGAAAGAGATAAACTCCCGGCGCAGACCGATTTTGTTGTTCTGGCAGATCAATCCAAAGAGATCCGGTCTATGGTCAATGATCTGGAGAACAATATTATCGCCGGTCTGCTGCTGGTGATCGCTGTCCTGTATTTCTTTATGGGCGGCCGTAACGGGTTACTCGTCGGTATCGCGATTCCCTTCTCGATGCTGATTTCATTTGTCGTGCTGAATGCATTAGGTTATACCCTGAATATGATTGTCTTATTCAGTCTGATTCTGGCGCTCGGGATGCTTGTCGACAATGCTATCGTAATCGTGGAAAATATCTATCGTCATCATCAGGAAGGTAAATCGCTGCACAAAGCAGCATCAGAGGCGACAGAAGAGGTCGGAATTGCTGTAGTTACATCGACTGCCACGACAGTATTAGCGTTTATGCCGATGATCTTCTGGCCGGGTATTGTTGGTGAATTTATGAGTTACTTACCGATCACACTGGTCATAACGCTTGCGTCCTCGCTGTTTGTGGCTCTGATATTCAATCCGGTGGTATCTTCCTCTTTCCTGCGTCTTGACCAGAAAATGCAGAATCTGCCGGGAGACCGTCTGTTGCAATGGCTGATCGTCAGGTATGAATCAACCCTGAAGTGGGCGCTAAATTGGCGCAAATCAACCCTTTTAATGGCAATTTCCGGTTTTATATTTATGTTCATTCTTTATGGATTTTTAAATCATGGTATTGAATTTTTTCCCGAAACCGAGCCACGCCAGGCCTGGATAAAAGTTGACGCCCCCATCGGAACACGGATTGAAGTTTCTGACAAAATCGTATCCGAGATCGAAGATCGTATTCAGAACACACCGGATATGGACCACTACGTATCCGAAGTAGGCAATGCTTCAAACAATTTTGATTTCGGGCTGGGTGGTAATACTCCGCATCAATCGCAGGTAACCATCGATTTTCTTGAACGACATGAACGTAAACGTAATACGTTTGAGACACTTGACAGCCTTCGTTTAAAAATTACGGGTATTCCCGGTGCACAGATTGATGTTTCCAAACCGCAGGAAGGTCCGCCCACGGGAAGTGCCGTTGAGATCCAGCTGAAAGGCAAGGATTTTACCGTACTCGATCGTCTGGCTCTTGATATCCAGCGTAAGATCAAAGATGTCCCCGGGATCAGCAAATTACGTGATAACTATGAAAAAGGTAAACCGGAACTCCGGATAAGGATTGACCGGGAAAAAGCCGCTCTGCTGGGATTGAACACAGCAACCATCGCCAACACCATCAGGACCGCGATAAATGGCACCGAGGCCTCCGAATATCGGGTCGGCCAGGATGAATATGATATCACCGTACGCTTCAGTAAAAATTTCCGCAGCAATTACTCTGATCTTTTGAACCTGACAGTATTTCATGAAGGTGCTCATTATCCGCTGGCTAATTATGCAACGGTGGAATTGTCCTCGGGGTTGAGCTCGGTCAATCATGTTGACGGTGACCGGGTTGTCACGGTGACCGCGGAAGCTCTCGGACGAAGGTCCGCAGAGGTCCTGGCAGATGTAAAAAATATTCTCGCCGGCTATGAAGTTCCGGATGAATACACACTGTCCTTCGCCGGACAGGATGAAGAACAGCAAAAAGCTTCTGATTTTCTGAGCCGGGCCTTTCTGATTGCCGTGATGTTGATCTTTTTTGTACTGGTGACCCAGTTCAATTCCGTCACACTGCCCTTTATTATCATGATATCCGTACTATTATCGTTTTTCGGGGTCTTTTTCGGATTGCTCGTAACCTTTAAGCCCTTCGGCATCATCATGACCGGTATCGGCATCATATCGCTGGCGGGTGTGGTGGTGAATAATGCCATTGTGCTTCTGGACTATATTGAAAAATTGCGTGCTCGCGGGATGGACAAAGTCAATGCGATCATACAGGCGGGGAAAACCCGTCTGCGACCGGTTATTCTGACCGCGGTAACAACCATCCTTGGATTGATTCCGCTCACCGTTGGGATCAATATCGATTTCATCGGATTGTTTAAAGGAGATTTTTCTAAGTTTATTCAGTTTGGCGCCGAAAGTTCGCAATGGTGGAGCAATATGGGCGTGGCGGTTATTTTTGGTCTGTTGTTCTCAACGGCTCTGACCCTGGTCATCGTTCCGGTGCTTTACTATATGCTCAGCGATATACTTACTGACCTGGCGGCCAAATTGAGCAAATCAAAACCACGCAAAGAAGAGTTGGCAATGGAGAATTGAGGCAGTAGGCAGTAGGCAGTAGGCAGTAGGCAGTAGGCAGTAGGCAGTAGGCAAATTTGACATCTGCATTCATTTGATGTCAAGCATAATTTTGGATAAACTAATTATTAATAGAATTTTTCTTTATGCCTTTGTTGCCCTGTCGCTGCGTTTATTAATTCAATGGAGTCATCTATGCAATCCGTAACGATCTACACCGACGGGGCATGTTCAGGTAATCCGGGACCCGGCGGCTATGGCGTGGTTCTGAAAAGTGGTGCACAGGAGAAGCAGCTATCAGCCGGTTTCCGCAAGACCACAAACAACCGGATGGAATTACGAGCCGTGATCGCCGGATTGGAGGCCCTGAAGCGCCCATGCCGGGTGATTGTTTATTCCGATTCCAAATATATTGTTGATGCCATCGAACTGGGTTGGGCCCGGCGCTGGGAAAAAAACGGCTGGTATCGTAATAAAAAGGAAAAAGCGCTCAACACAGACCTTTGGATGATGCTGCTTGAACAATTAGATCGTCATCAGGTTAAATTCAGATGGGTGAAGGGGCATTCCGGACACCCGGAGAATGAAATCTGCGACAAATTGGCTGTTCAGGCCGCCGCCGGTGAAAATCTACTTGATGATTTCTGAGAATTTTTTAAATTAGGATCCAATCAGTTATTTCGACTTACCTTAGCAGGAATTGAAATTTCATTGCAAAAATTAGAACCGGCATACAAAAAGCTATATTGGTTTACTACAGCTGCGCTGTTGGTTCTGTTTAATACCTGCGCCTTTCAGGGCAAACTACTCACCATCGATTCGGTCCGCATAGAGGACGTCCAAATTTCCAGTCTTTTTCCACAGGGATCAGATATTGAAAATATCCGCGCATACTGGCGTGATAACCGGATTGATCTCGTTGATGGTGAATCCGGTACCCCGCTCACTTCCCTCTATCTGGATGATGATTATTTATACCGCGGTCGCAGCACCAACAATATTCCCGTCTCAGGACAAGTCATCTCTGGGCAAAGTTTTATCGATGTGCAATGGAATGATGTGGACGAGGGAACAAGGGCTGCCAGTGATCTTATTTTTGTACTTTATCCCGAACGGGGGATCGAAAATAAATATCAGGGTATGGTCTACATACCCGGCGGTAAAATTATGATGGGGAGTAAATATCAGGAAGATGAACTGCCCGTTCATCCGGTAACCCTCGATGGTTTTTATATCGATAAAAGGGAAATCACTGTTGCGGAATACCGCGAATTCTGCCGGGCCACCCGGCGCGTGATGCCTCGTCAGCCTCGCTGGAATGATGACCGTCATCCCGTGGTCAATGTTTCCTGGCTAGATGCCAGTGCCTACGCGAAATGGAAGGGTAAACGTCTGCCAACTGAGGCGGAATGGGAGTATGCCGCCCGCTCCGGATACCGCGGGTATTTCTATTCCTGGGGTAATCGCGCACCTTTGCGTAAACAGGGTGGAAACATTGCCGATGAAGCCCTCAAATCAGAAAAACGTTCGTGGCGGATCTGGAAGAATTATTACGATGGGTTTGTTTACACGGCGCCAACCGGTTCTTTTTATGCCAATGCCTTCGGCTTATACGACATGACCGGTAATGTCTGGGAATGGTGTTCCGACTGGTATGATGCGAAATATTACAGTTCGAGTCCTGCGAGCAATCCCAAAGGTCCTGAAAAGGGATCCCACCGGGTTTTACGCGGAGGCTCCTGGAATTTTGCGCCGCGTGATATTTTAACAACCCGCCGACTGCACTATCGTCCGGATGTACAACTTGACTACATCGGCTTCCGCTGTGCAATGGATAGATGATCCGCTGACATCCGTAAAAACAGCAGAACAGTTGGCAGTAGGCGATTATTAGTGAGTAGTGAGAAATTAGAATAAATTTGCCTTAAAATTAGAATTAGTGTCAAGGGTAATATTAAGTAAATTAAGTATTTATATATTTTCTTTGTGCCTTTGTCACTTTTCACTCCCCAAACAACTGATTTGTCACCTATTTCCCCTTGCATTGCATTTAAAATTTGCTATATTAGTGTACGATTGTACACCATTAAATTGTGATGAATTCTTTTATACACTTACATACGCACAGCTATTACAGTCTGCTTGACGGTGTCTGCAGCCCCGAAGAACTGGTGCTGACCGCCAAAAAGCTCAAAATGAAAACCCTGGCCCTGACCGATCATAACGGTCTGTACGGGGCGGTGGAATTTTACCGCCATGCCCGTGATTACGGTATCAAACCGATCATCGGGGCTGAACTGACCCTGAATGACATCGCCGGGGTGGTGGTGCTGGTAAAGAACACGACCGGATATCGCAATCTTTGCCGGGTGATCTCACTCGGCCGTCTCAACGGTGGACATCTGCAGTTCAAGGCAGGACTGGCGGAACTGCGCCGGTACCGCAACGGCTTGATCGTTCTGACCGGGGGGATTAAAAGCCGGATCGGACAATTGCTCCGCGGACGCGATCTGGATGGCGCCATCGCACTTGCCCGGCGTTTGCAGACCGTATTCGAAGAGAATTTTTATCTGGAAATGCAGCATTTTTCCGGTCAGGACACACTGGTCAATCTGCGTCTGCGTGATATATCCGCGGAAAACCGGATTCCGCTCGTTGCAACCAATGATGTACACTTTATCTCCCCTTCGGACTGGTCGGTACGCCGCGTCATGCATGCCATCGACCATAATTGTGTTCTGGAAAACGTCACCACGGCAGGGCAATCGGAGCAGTATTTCAAATCGGCGGCAAATATGCACGAGTTGTTCAAACAGTTCCCTTCGGCCCTGACTAATACGGAGAAGATCGCCCGTCAATGCAATTTTGAGTTCGAGCTTGGAAAACCGATCTTTCCATCGGTTGCCCTTCCCACCGGTGAGAGCAGTTTTTCGTTTCTCTGGAAACAGTGCTTTGCCGGTGTAACGGAACGCTACAAGCCCCTCACCCAGGCAGTGATCAAACGGCTTGAGTACGAACTGAAAACCATTCATGATCTCGGGTTTGCTGAATATTTTCTGATCGTCAAAGATATCGTCGATTTTTGCCGCCGGGAAAACATTCCCAGTGTCGGGCGCGGTTCAGCTGCCGACAGCCTGGTATCTTATATACTCGGTATTACCCAGGTCGATCCCATGCGGCACAATCTCTATTTTGAACGCTTTCTCAATCCTCAGCGTAAAGATCCACCGGATATTGATCTGGATCTTTGCTGGAAAAACCGTGACCGGGTTCTCGCCTATGTATATGACAAGTATGGGAAGGACCGGACGGCGATGATCTGCACCTTCAACACTTTCCAGGGACGCTCCGCCATTCGGGATATTGCCAAGACCTACGGCCTGCCGGAAGATGAGATCGCCAAGATCACCAAATATCTGCCCCATCATGCGATCGATAAGCTGGAGGAAATTGTCAACTCTCTGCCGGAATTACGCGAGATCCGGCACAATCTTTCCTTGTACGAAGAGATCCTGCGGCTTGCGCGGCGGATCGCCGATTTTCCCCGTCATCTTTCCATCCATCCAGGCGGAGTGATCATTGCACCGGACCGGATCACCCACTACACACCGCTGGAGGTCGCCGGCAAAGGCATTGTGATCGCGCAGTATGATATGTACAGCATCGAAAAACTGGGACTGGTAAAAATGGATCTCCTGGGGGTGCGTTCCCTGAGCATCATCACCGATTGCATGAAATACGTACGGCAGCGTCATGGCCGTTCGGAAAAAGGTGTTCCAAAACTAGCTTTTATGCTCAAGAATGCCGAACGGCTTTCCCCGCTTGATCTGCGTACGCTGCCGGAAGACGACCCGCAGGTGACGGCTTTTATCCGTTCGGGGAAAACATTGGGATGTTTTCAGCTGGAAAGTCCCGCGATGCGCGGCCTGCTTAAAAAAATGCAGATCCGGAATGTTGACGACGTCATCGCCGCTGTTGCCCTGATCCGCCCCGGCGCCTCGGGCAGCGGCATGAAGGATGTCTATATCCGCCGGCGCGCCGGTCTCGAGAAGACCGATTATGTCCACCCTTCCCTGGCCCCGGCGCTGGATGATACACACGGTGTGATCATTTATCAGGAACAGGTGCTGCAGGTGGCTCATTTTGTTGCCGGATTATCGCTTGGACAGGCCGATATCCTGCGCCGCGCCATGACAAAATCCCGCACGCGCAAAGAATTTATGTCGATCTATCAGGATTTCATCAAAGGAGCGACCGGGCGCGGTCTAACCCCGGCGCAGGCCGAAACTGTGTGGAAATTTTTGGCGCAATTCGTAGGGTATGGGTTCAATAAAGCGCATTCCGCCACCTACGGCACCATCGCCTATCAAACGGCTTTTTTAAAATACTACTTTCCCGTGGAATATATGTGCGGTGTGCTCAATAATCATGGAGGGTTTTACTCGCGTATGGCCTATGTTGAGGAGATCCGCCGGTTGGGTATTACCCTTCTGCCCCCGGACGTCAACTATTCCGAGAAATTATTTACCTGTGAGAACGAAGCCATCCGTGTCGGACTCAGCATGGTCTTTGAACTGACCGACCGGACCATCGAACGGATCCTGGAGGAACGAACCCGGCGCCGCTTTGCCGATCTGCATGATTTTATTGCACGCACACGGGCCGGTGAAAAGGAAACGGTGCATCTGATCAAAGCCGGCGCCATGCGTTCGATCCACCCCAGCGAACCTCAGATGCTTCTGGAAAACAAGATCCTCTTCAAAAACAACAAACGCAAACTGGTCACGGAATTTGTCGCCGGCGATCTAAAACTTGAACCCTACAATGCCTATCAGCGGATCCTGAACGAACTTGAGATGCTCGATTTTTCCGTTACCGAACACCCGCTGGTCCTTTTTGAAGATCATCTCGGCCGTAATGATTTCATGCAATCCAACGAAATGGAGAACCGTAAAAATGACATCATCCGTTTCTGCGGCTGGCTGGTCACCTCTCGCCGGGTGAACACGAGCAACAACCAGTATATGAAGTTTCTGACCCTGGAGGATCGTTTCGGGCTTTGCGAAGCGGTGCTCTTTTCCGATTGTTATAACCAGTATGGACATCTTGTACGCACCCACGGTCCTTATATCATCACTGGAAAAGTACAATCACGGCTGCCGGGTGAGGCCAATCTGATCGTTGAACAGGTGGAATTGGTTGAACTGCCAAAAAAAGAACTTGAAGGATTGCTGCAGAAAAAACTGCCGCCTCAATGGGATGGTTATTTCTGAAAGTTAAGCCGTATACGGTCAAGAAATGCGTTTAACTGATCCAGTTCTTCCCGAGATAAGACACCGGCGATATCATGCAGCGGCTTAATTTCCTTATCCAGTTGTTCGAGCAGATCCAGGCCGGATTTTGTGATACAGACATCCACCTGCCGCCGGTCACCGTTATAGGTGGTCCTTCCAACCAATCCCTTGATACGCAATTTCTCTACCATGCGTGAGACACCGGAATTCTTGTCGAGCATCCGGTCCCGCAGCGTGTTCACGGAAGCGCTTCCGGGATGCTGACCGCGCAGGATGCGCAGGATGTTGTACTGCTGAACCGAGATATCATGGGGGGTGAGCATGCACTGATGCCTATCCTTGATACGGTATGCCGTATACAGGATATTGACCATCGCCCGTTCTTCTGCAGTTTTAAAATTTTGTTGTTTTAAAGTGGCTTCTAATTTCATTTTTGGTTCTTAGTCTATAACATCATATAACGCATTTTTCGGGCTATAAATCCCAAACTTCAAAATCTTCCGCTTTTTATATTATGTAAAAATTTAATTCTGAAAATAATGAGCTCTGATAACCTAAAAAAGAATCCCGAGTTTATCATTTATTGCATGAACACAGGAAAATAAAAAGGCGGATCTAGTGATCCGCCTGTATTTATTTATTTAAGCGCGACCTGAAGTTCGATATGAACGTCAACTTCCTTACCGATCAACACACCACCTGCCTCAAGCGTCGAGTTGTATTTGAGACCGTAATCGTAACGATCTAGCGATGTGGTGGCCTTGAAACCGGCTTTTGTATTTCCCCACGGATCCTTGACCTGACCGCGGTATACCATATCCAACACAACTTCCTTTGTCACACCGTGCATGGTGAGATCACCGGTAACCGTGAATTTGTTGTCACCAACTTTTTCAAAGGACTTGCTCCTGAAGGTGATGGTCGGGAATTTTTCCGCGTCAAAGAAGTCGTCGGAGCGAAGGTGATCATCGCGCTTCTTATTGTCGGTATTGATACTGGCGGTCTGGATCTCAACTTCAATTGATGCATCGCTGAAATCCTCCTTGTTGGTGGTAAACTTTACACTATAATCAGTAAAATTACCCTGCACATCGGAGATCACCAGATGAGCAATTGAGAAGCCAATGTTGGAATGGGCTTTGTCCAGACTCCAGTTTTTTTCCTGGGCAAATGATGCTGAGACCATTATGGCGACAGCTACGAGCGATAATAAAATACGGTTCATTAAATCCTCCATCTTTTAGTTTATTTTTTAATATACATATCATTAAATGACTAGTCATCTAATATTATTCCCAGATTTTTATTTTTTTTTATTATAAGCCGGGTAAAGACTGGCCAGTGGCAAAAGGCAAAGGGCCAAAGAAAAACGGCGATACAGCGACGGAGTAGGGGCGTGATGTACCATGACCTTTGTCATCGATCCAGCAATATATCATGTTAAAAGCTCCATCCTGCCCTATAAATGGTTTGAGGGGAAGGAAGATCCATCCAGGTTAACAGATTCTATTTTGCCTGTCTACTACTTCGGCCTTGCTCCATAATCCTGGGTCCTGAAGCCCTAAATCCTGTGTTGTGATGCTGCTCAATTGCTTTGATACTCGATCATCCGAGTCTAAATTCTTATCTGGTTGGCCTGAAAACAATCACCATGCTTATAAACATACTTGCATTTAAGCATTAAAACCTGCAAATTTTTTTATCCGAAAACCATCCAGCAGGAGAAAGGTATGCTCAGTCTACAAACGACCTATTTAAAATTAAAATTGAAAAATCCAATCATTGTTGCCAGCAGCGGCCTCACCAATTCGGTTGAAAAAATTCAAACCTGTGAGCAGAATGGCGCCGGTGCGGTTGTGGTAAAAAGTCTTTTTGAAGAGGTCCTGGCAAAACAGGATTGGGGGCTGGACCAATCAGCGGGATTCCATCCTGAGGCAATGGATTATTACACTTCAGAACTTCAGTTACAGTATGGTCCGAATGACTATTGTGATCTGATCGAAAAAGCAAAATCCAAAGTAAGTATTCCGGTGATTGGAAGTATCAACTGTATTTCTGCAAAATGGTGGCCGGAATTTGCCCGCAAGATCGAGGCAGCCGGTGCGGATGCGCTGGAACTCAACATTTTCAGTGTACCTACAAATCCGGACACACCGGGAAACGTTATCGAAAATCTTTATTATGAAGTACTTGAAAAAGTCAAAACCGTCGTTAAAATTCCCGTGGCAATGAAAATCGGCCGCAATTTCACTTCCCTTCCCTATGTCCTGAAGCAACTTGACAAACGCGGTCTGGATGGCGTTGTCATGTTCAACCGTTTTACGGAACCTGATATCGATATCCATAAACTCAAATTAAAAACTACCTTTTCTTTCTCCTCTCAGGAAGAGATCCATACCATTCTGCGCTGGGTTGCCATTATGGCCGATAAAGTTAATCTAGATATTTCGGCAACAACGGGCATTCACACCGCCGAAGGGATCATCAAACTGATCCTTGCCGGTGCCGCAACAGTGCAGCTGGCTTCCGTTCTTTACAAAAACGGGCTAAAAATGATTCCGGAACTCCTGACTGAGATTGAAACCTGGATGAGCCGTTATAAAATAAATAACATCGACGATTTTAGAGGAAAGGTGGGCTTTACTCCTGAATTTGAACCGGGAATGTACCTTCGTGCACAGTTTATGGAAAAGATACGGGATATCGAATGAGGCTCAGCAAGCCAGGCTGATTGAATACTTAATTCTTTAAATCGATACGGTTTTTCCTTGTCACTTTGTCGCATTGTCGCTTTTTTCTACATTATTGTTGTAACGGCAATCCTAATTAACGTTGAATCCTCAAGTGAACTGCGCCCCACATTATCCATCTGATTGGTCTGAATCGTATCCAATTTTGCCAGGCTGGCATTGACCTCTGTGTCAAACGATTTTTTTTCCGGCGATTCCATGCCTTTGATTGCAGCAAAGACAATAAATATCATCAGAATTGCGGCTAAACCCGCCTGATACACCGGTATACGCCAGGTTAATTTTTCCCATACCCATCCCAGGAATCTATTTTTGTGTTCCGTTTGCAGATCTCTGTCAAACCTTGCAAGAAGATCTTCCTTTATCGAGACCAGTATTGCCTCTTCAGGCGCTGTCTCCCGCTGCATAAGCGATTCAATCAACTCCAGTGTTTCAGCATAAACTGCACAATACGGGCACGTTTCGATGTGCTTGTGGATCCGGGCAAGATCCGCTCGTGGCAGATCTTCTATCTTTCCCCGGGTGATCATATGTTGTATGTCTAAGCAAATCTTTTCTTTCTTCATATCAGTTTTCCCCGACATTATAAGGATTATAAGATTTCAGTATTTCTGCCAGATTTTGCGTCATATAAAACAAACGTGATTTTACCGTACCCTGTGAGCACGCCATGATCTCGGAAATTTCTCTGATCGTCATTCCACATTGAAAACGAAGCAGAAAAGTACTGCGCAGGTAGGCCGGCAACTTATGGATTTCTGCTTCCAATGCCCGCTGAAACAAGGCCATATCGATCTGCGACTCCGTATCGTTCGCCTTCTGGGGTACAGAATCGATATCCACACCATCCTCCGTATTTTGACGGACCGTCAGACGTCTGTATTCATTCTTGCAAAGATTCATGCTGATCGCATAGATCCATGGTCGGACGGTTTTACCGGTCTTGAAGTTATCGGCGGAACGGATGACACGCATGAACACCTCCTGTAAAAAATCCTGCGCCTTTTCATGGTCGTTACCTAACATTCTTTGCAGGAATCGCAGCAAACGGTCCGCATAACGGTCATATAATTCGGCAAAGGCAGCCTTGTCCTGTTCCTGAATTGCTGCCATCAGCGCTTCGTCCGTCATTCCTCTATAACCTGTTCCGCTTTGCATCACATGATTTGTCTAATTAGGATCTCTGGAAGTTCACTACAGAATCACTCGGCAGAATCTGACAACTTAAATTTCAGCATATCTACAGAACCTAATAATCTGCCCGCAATTAAATTATTTTTATGGACCACAATCCAAATTTGTAGATATGGCAATGATCAGTGTTCTTCCGTGGTAAATGAAAAGTACAATTTTAAAACATGTCAGTAACTAATATTACATAAGATCCGGCAACTTTGTTTGTATTTCTGTGATCGTCTCCTCGTTTTGCGCCTGCTCAGCCAACTGTATCGCCATTCTCTTCCACCGTAAGGCTGTTTCCGAATCACCACTGAGCTGATAGTGTTCGGCCAGCATGACCATTGGAACGACATAATTCATATGCAGACGATCTCTTATGGATTTGCCAAGGTCATTTTCCCTGTACCAGTCATTGGATAAATAGTCCAGCCTGAAGCTGTTTTCCATATTTTTTTTGACCAATGCGATATTGTCCACCCTTTTTCCTGAATACCGGTAAGCCAGACCGGTTACGAATAATTGATCCTGTATATCATCAATAAAGTCATTGTATACCGTGAGCGCAAAATAGAGTTTTTGCTCAGGATATGTATCCGCCAGGAAGTGGTAAAGATTCTGAATAAACCGTTTTTTGGGATTGGCTGACTCGTCCTTGTTTTTATCGAAAAGTGTGTTGTAATCGATCGCGATACCGCGATCGGCTAATTTATGGGTAATATACTTTTCAATCGAAGCCATTGAAATATTAATCAGCATGACATCTGGCCGAACGTTTTTCACCTGCTGCAGAAGCCATACCGGATAGGTATCATTGTCACCATTGGTGAACAGGATCGCATCGGATTCCAGAGACATGAGGACATTATAATTATATTCCAGTAACCAGGCAGAAATATCACGGGCCCGGTAAAGCTTCCTGCAAAAAACATCAAATCTGGCCTCATTACCGGTAATTTCAGCCTGACTGATAAACGGATAATAAGTATCAGCACGCATGGAATCCAGTGAATAGGCTTTTTCGATTGCAGACATGTCTTCAAAATTATAGGAATTCCAATATTTAAGCAGATAATATTCATAGGTTTCAGGAATGGCATTTCCCATCTCCTCGATGATCCGGTCAAGTTTTGCTTTTTTATCCTTTTGATCAATATCCTCAAAATGTGCATAGCGGTTGGCATTATAGTAATTATACCAGGCTTCCGTATTTTTTGAATTGCGTTCGATCTCCTTTTTCCATAATTCCGCCTGTTCCTTATACCATTCATTGGATTTGGCTTCATAGACGATTCGGTATACTTTTTCCGGTTGCGGCTGCTTTCCCTGCCCGGTAGTACAGGCCAGGATCAGCACAACGACAATCAAAGATATTTTTGTCAGATTTGTCATTATACATCCTCCTAATCAGTTTGATATGCATAAGCGATGCAATCTGAACATTGCAATCCGCCATTATAACCAGTAGTACACTTGAATCATGATATGGTTCAAAGGACACTATGGGATCCGTTGATCAACATGATAAATATTGGTATTGTCCGGAAATATAGGTTCCTTGAAGGTTGTCCGTTTAATTCCGCGGTAAGAATTTATCAGGAGGCAAATGGAAATAGGTGTTCAAATTGCAGATCAGAGAGGCTCAATCTCAGCCCATGGGATCGGTCCGTGATCGGAAGCAGCACAATTATCGTAGACCTGCTGTGCGGTCTTTGCGCCCGGGATCGCCACATGACAGGCCGGATGGGAAATCGTGAAACGCAGGCTGACCTGGGCTTTCGACTGATCCGGATAACGGTTAAAGAGTGGTTCCAGATTTTTCAATTCTTTCAGATAAGTTTGCAGCTTCTCCGGCGACAGATTCATTCGGCGGTGGTCATCTTCGCCAAACCGGCTGCCGGTGCTGAACTTTCCCGTTAGAAATCCGAACAGCAGGGGGATTCTGACAATGACACCAATGCCATACTGCTCTGCTTTTGGAAACAGGATCTTCTCCGCTTCACGCTCCAGAAGGTTGAATCGCACCTGGATCGTATCGATGATGTCATGGTGCCGATCAAGCAGATGGGCCTGCTCGGTCTCCTTAAAGGACTGGATACTGAAGCCAGCGTGCAGGATCTTGCCTTCCTGCTTCAGTTTGCGCAGGACATCCCAGGGTTCATCAGGCTCCAGTTTAGCCAGGTCAGGACTATGTAATTGCAGAATGTCGATCGCATCCAGATTAAGACGTTTCAGACTTTTTTCTACGGCAAAG
>Ga0209536_100003301_pt1 | contig 25973 bp, 15 predicted proteins | sample DeeMarSeWOR28_12_FD_187461 | JGI IMG/M metagenome (GOLD analysis project Ga0209536, IMG submission 187461) | Marine sediment microbial communities from White Oak River estuary, North Carolina - WOR-2-8_12 (SPAdes) (version 2) | ecosystem: Environmental > Aquatic > Marine > Intertidal zone >...
CGGCTTACCTCACTCAGCATTCCTGTTTCCCCGGTGGTCACCGAAATGTTGAAGGATCAGCGGGAAGGAGACACCACCGGTTGCGGCGATAATTTTGCAGGCGGGGTGATCGCGTCCCTTGCGGCGCAGCTATATGAGGGAAACCACCCCCCGGATCTGAAAGAGGCATGCATCTGGGGAATGGCATCGGGCGGATTTGCCTGCTCCTACATGGGCGGAACTTACTTTGAAAAAGGTGAAGGGGAAAAGATGAAACTGATCACACCCTACCTGGAAATATACAGAAAAGAGATCGGAGCATGATCTTCCCCAAAAAAATCGTCGCATTCGGAGCCGGAAAAATAGGACGTTCTTTCATTGGCCAGTTGTTTGGCCGGTCCGGATATGAAGTGGTCTTTGTGGATATCAACAGTCAGCTGATCGATGAATTGAACCGCCGGGGTGAATACAAAGTTGTTTTTAAAGGGGTATCGGGCGACCGGGAGCATCTGATTACCGGGGTATCGGGGATATGTCTCCGGGAAACCGAACGTGTGACCGATGCAGTGGCCACTGCTGGCATCGCCTCCCTTTCTGTCGGATCTCAGGGATTGAAGGATCTGATGCCGGTTCTATCAGAAGGACTGGTTGCCAGACGGATCAGACACGGCGAGGTCCCGCTTGATTTCATCATTGCAGAGAACATGCGGGATGCCGACCGCTACATTGCAGGTGAACTCAGAAACAACCTGCCGGTGGATTATCCCCTGGAAAGGCTGGTGGGTCTGGTGGAGACAAGCATCGGAAAGATGGTACCCATCATGACGGCGAAGGAGCTGGAGGAGGATCCCCTGCAGGTATTTGCCGAACCCTACAATACCCTGATCGTAGCGAAGAGCGGATTCAGGAATCCCGTTCCTGCGGTAAAGAACCTTGCTCCCAAGGAGAACATCAAGGCGTGGGTGGACAGAAAGATATTTATCCATAACCTGGGTCATGCGGCCGCAGCCTACCTGGGTCATTTAAAGCTTCCGGCGGCCACCTATATGTATGAATTGCTGAAGGACCGGGAGGTTGAACAGGCAACCCGGTCGGTCATGTCGCAATCTGCAGGGATACTGATGGCACTTCATCCCGGGGAGTTCACCGCCGATCAGTTGGAAGAACACATCGACGACCTGGTGGATCGCTTCAGCAACAGGTCACTGGGGGATACGGTCTACCGTGTAGGCAGTGACCTCTTCCGCAAACTGGGGCCCACGGACCGCATGGTGACTCCCATCAGGGCGGCCATCCGGCTGAAGATGCCTTATGACCTGATCATGAAAGCGCTGGAAGCGGCCATCTCTTTCAGGGCGACGGATGAGCAGGGCCGGTTTCTGCGGGCGGATGAGGATTTTTTCAAAGAGGCAAAAAAGGGAACGGGACACGTGCTGAAGCATGTTTGCGGTTTGAATTTGCCCGTCAGTGACTCGTCTACTGCCTGACCAGCTTGCACACTTCCCTGGTGCGTTCCCCGTCTGTCACCTCAAGGGTATAGATCCCCCTGGGCAGGAAGGAGAGGTCGGGAAGGGACCAGGCTGCTTCGGCACCCGAATATCTCACCTGGTCCTCGTAAACCAGCTTTCCTGCCATATCGAAGAGCCGGACAGAGAGGATGGCTGGTCGGTCCGGGCTGATTGCAAAATAGGTATGAGACAGGTCCGAAGGATTGGGGTATACCCTGAGGGTATGCTCCCGGCTGATCAGTGCGGTGGAACGGTCAGATGCGGGGATGCATACCCCTCCCCACTGCTGATTGATCCAGGACAGGCGGTTATCGATCCATCTTCTCAGGAATTCCTCCTCTTCCGCATAGGTCTGCCCCACATAGCTGTTGGGCCACTGGTAGATCCCCAGGATCGGCCACCGATCGAAATTCCTTGCAACTGCATCGCCCATTTCATCGATCAGGCTGTCCAGGAGACCCGACACGTGAAAGGGATCGAGGATAGTGCCATAAAGTTGGTCCCACCTGCAGTGGACCTGGTTCCTGAACCATGGATCCTCCATGGCCCGGGCCCACCAGTACATTGTATTGGTGAGGGTATAGGTCCAGTTATGGGTGAGATGCACATCGGCCGTATAGTCACTGTTTCCGAAAGTAAGGTTGTAGTCCCACGGTGGACCGTTCACCAGCTTGCCTCCGTTGCTATCCTTCTGTTTATAGAAATAGTGGCTCAGCCTGAATCCGTCCACATCCTTGGCGAATTCGTTCAGGATCATCAGATCGATAAAGGAAGGGATGTCCAGAAAGGCCCGGTATCCTTTTTCCGGATCGGTGAATTCCGGGGAAACCATGGCTGTTTCAAACTGCAGCAGGTAGGACCACATATAGAGCCTCTGTTTCTGTGCCAGCTCGTCATATTCGGGATCGTGAAACTGGTAGGTAATGTTGTTGTATCCGCTGACCGGCGGGGTTACCGGCGAGGTCCAGTACTCGGAAGGATCCATATTGGTGGTCTTGTCCACCCTCATCAGGTATCCGCCGGTAATCTCCAGTCCGGAGGTATCCTGGGGGGTGACCCTGGCGATATCCACCCGGTTCCTGTCCCGCTTGATCTTCTCGGTCAGCACGTAGAGCCCCACATAATCGTCATTGATCACCAGTTCGATGAACCTGGTGCGAGGTGCATAGTGTCCGAACTGCTCAAAGAGTTTGTAGGTGATAACGTTGCGTATCAGGCTCTTGTCACCGTAGGGTCCGTAAAGAACATAATCGTTCTCCACGGGCAGCCCGATCAGGGACACGTTGTTGTTGGTGCCACTGTCTGTCTGGGTCTCGATACTGAAAGATTTCTTGTCATAAAAGTATTGTGACGATTCTCCCCTCATTTCAATGGAGATCTGCCCGTCATATACATTGTACGAATCCCCTGTCCGCTGGTAGTTTCCCGGGCCGTGGTAGATCATCCCCATGTGCGCCACGATCCTGGGCTCGTCGGGAATGGCCTGGCCATAGGTGTTGATCACCATCAGGGGGAGCAGCGTACTGTCGCTCTGGAACGGGGGAAAAAACCAGGACGGTGGATCGGCAAAATAGCGCGTGGTGCTTTTAATCCCTGCATGGAGGTAGACGTTGGAGGAGAGGTCGGACGATCCGGTGGATTCATTATGTACCCCGATGGCCAGTACATTGTTTCCCTGGTTCAGCAGGGCGAGCTTTGAATCATCCAGGAGTATCCTCATGGGAGCCATACCCAGGTACCTGTTTGCTTCGTGCAATCCATCCGCCGGCTGGTCCCAGGCGGGTGTGCTCCCAACCGGTCCCATCAGGAACCTGCCGATCTCCACGCCGTTCAGGTAGGCCACAAAACCGTCGTCAAAATCTACTTCCAGGATCAGCTGACCGATATCCCCCGGCTCGCTTACCTCAAAGCTGTACCTGCAGTAGACCGAGATGGCAGGGCCGATGCTTGTCTGGTCATCCCCGTCTCCGTATCCCACTCCTCCCGGTCCCTGCAACCAGGACTGGTCATTATATTCCACCGTGGTCCACGCCGCATCAGGCTGGGATTCCGGGACCATGTATCTGCAGATGCTGCCGAATGTCACGATGGTTTCCCAGTGGTCGATATCTTCCCCTGCAGCACGTATGGTCACCGTGATGAGCAGGATAAGAAGAAGGATCGACGGATGTCTCAGCATGCGATCTGTAGTTGGTTCCCAGGGCCCGACAGGGGTCTGCCGCGGGTTGATCTGGTTCTCTAATGAAAGGACAAATATAACTTTCTGATGGTTGTCTCCTTCATGTGGTGGAAACAAAATTCATCATCAGGGGTTATAACCATGAGATGTTTGAGCCAGACAACCGGATCATTTCCCTGCTGGGAAGGTGCCCTCTGTTTGAAGGATTGGAAAACCATGAGATCAGCCGGTTGCTGCTGGCATCAACGGCAAGGATCCGTCATTTCAACCGCAACGACCTGATTGCCCAGGCTGGTGAAGGGGTGTTTTTTCTGAATATCGTCATCAGCGGCAGTGTGAGGGGGGAGATGTCAGATGCCGGTGGGAAGGTGATCAAGATCGAAGATATTCATCCACCCCGTCCCCTGGCGCCTGCTTTTATATTCGGCGACAAGAGCAGCTATCCGGTCCAGATAACCGCCAACGAGGAGGCGGAGTTGTTGTCGGTGCCCAGGGATGAATTCCTGGTGATGATGCAGAGCCACGGGCAGGTGCTACGGAATTTCATCAACATCCTTTCCAGCCGGGCACAATTCCTTTCAAATAAGATCAGGTTCTTATCCTTATCCTCGCTCAGGGGAAAACTCTCCCGGTACCTGCTCGACCTCGCCTCAGACAAGGGCTCGGACCATTTCCAACTGCCACTTTCCCAATCGCAGCTGTCGGAACTCTTCGGGGTGGCCCGACCATCGGTGGGCAGGGTACTCGGTGATCTGAATCAAAGCGGAATCATCCGCTCGGAAGGAAAGCTGGTTACCATCCTTGACAGGAAACGTCTCGCGGCCATGCTGACCAACATCGATTGATCCCGGCTGTCTGAGTTCCTGCCGGAGGCGGTGGAGACAGGATCATTGTGGTAAACTGATGCCGTGCACCGAAGGCTCAATGCCCCATTTAAGGAACAGCCACTGGATCACTCTGGCATCGTAGTCCGAACCCATGTTGAGTTGGGTGTATTTTTCCCTGATCAGCGCCACACACGGATCCAGAAATTCATCCGGGGAACCATTGATCCTGTCAATGCTGTTGAGGGCGTAGGTCCGGGCCATTTTGTAGTCACTCAGCAGAACGCGGTCGTAAGCCTGCAGCGCTTCCCTTTTCTTCCCGAGGCGGTAGAGGATCTCTGCGGCCGTTGCAGCCACATTCAATGAAGTGTCGCTTGCGGCTTGCATTACCTCCCCGAGGTGCGGGCGTACCCCTTCCCCCAGCAGCAGCAGGCCCTGTGCCGCCCAGTAACGAACGGCAGGCTCCTCGTCCCTGAGCCATTCAAGCAACTGATCCGTATCCTCCCGTGCGGCTTCGGTGGCTTTCCAGGCAGTTCTTATGATTCTTTCAAGCGGCACCTCTCCGGACCTGATCAAATCGTAGATGGGAGTCTCCCCGGCCCGGATGTTCCGTTCCGCTTCCGGGATAAAGCCTGCGTCCAGGATGGAAATGTTCTGGGCCATGCACTTTTCCCGCATGCTGATCAGCTTCTCTTCATGGAGCGGATCACCCGCCATGTTATTCACTTCCCAGGGATCTTCCGTGATCAGGTAGAGTTCCTCCAGCGGCTTGGGGTTCCACCACCGGGCCTGGACCTCGTTGCAGTTTCCTGAAAGATATGCCTGCTCCCATGACCTCATGGAGGGTGCACGCCACAGATAGTTCAGGTGCTGCAGGTAGATGGTCCGGGGATTAAAATTGCGCGTATACCTGTATTCCCCGTCCACGATCGATCGCGACATGTCGTACCTTCCGTCCATCCTGTCCCTGAACATATAGACCACCTCCGGTTCCTCACCGCTGTATTTCCCCAGGAATGCACTTCCCTGCATGAACGGAGGCGGTTTCTGGTTGGTCAGGCTCAGCAGGGTAGGGGCCAGGTCCACAAAGCTGACCAGCCGGTCTACCTTTGAGCCCGGATACCCGGCAGGATAGAGCTGCCTGTATTTTTCCGGGATCCTTACTATGAAAGGGACATGGGTTCCTGTCTCATACAGGAACCGTTTGCTCCTTCCAAGCACCCCTCCGTGATCGCTGTAATAAAACACGATGGTATTTTCGGCCAGCCCCGATTCCTCCAGTTCAAGGAGAAGTGCTCCCACCTGCCTGTCCATATCTTCCACTTTATCATAATACTGGGCCCAGTCATGCCTCATCTCAGGTGTGTCGGGATGATAGGGCGGCAGTTTCACCTCTTCCGGACGGTGTCGCAGCTGGTCCGAAGGGATCGAAGCATGGATGGAACTCTCGTGGCTGGTAGTCAGGTTGAAGATGGCAAAGAAGGGTTGTCCCTCCCCGCGGTTCCTGTAGTGTGCCTCGCGACTGCACTCATCCCACATCGCCTCGAGATCAACACTGCTTGTATTGTAATCTGTTTTGGAGTTATTGGTACAATAATACCCTTTGCTCCTGAGGAATTCGGTATAATAGCGTACACTCTCCGATTTGGCATACCGGCTTCTCATCTGTTCATTGCCGCTTGAACAGGCATATACACCGGTAATGATTGTATTTCTCGCCGGGGCACATACAGGGGTGTTCGCATAGGCACGGGTATACCTGAAACCCTCTCTTGCCAGCTGATCCAGGTGGGGGGTGGTGGCAAACGGATCACCGTAGCAACCCAGGAAAGGACCGTTGTCCTCGCTGGTGATCCACAAGATATTGGGTAGTGGCTCCTCCTTTTGTCCGCAGGAGGCAAGGAACATGGCACATCCCAGTAAGCAGAAAAAAATCTGATGTCGCTTCATCCTTTCAAAATACATTTAATTCGTATGATATACAACCCGGCTTTTTTTTTCTTGTCTTTTAAACCAGGTTATCATTCATCCTATAATCCATCATTCAATGAAGCAATTTTATTCAATTTTAATTGGGATCGTCCTGGCGGGGACTCCGGTCCTTGCACAACCCGATACAACCGAATACGAGCGGCGACCTTTTCAGCTTACCTTCCTGTTTCCCCCGCTGAGTACCAACGGGATCGATAATGCCAGGATCGTGAACGATGTATCTCTGAATCTGCTCATCGGAGTGTCAGGTGGAGTGGAAGCGTTTGAGGCAGGGGGCCTCATCAACATCGACCGCTACTATGTGGACGGGTTCCAGATCGCCGGGTTCGGAAATACCGTGGGAGGCCATGTAAAGGGCGCCCAGGCAGCCGGATTCTTTAATGTAAACGGTGCCCACCTGAATGGATTCCAGGGATCAGGATTTGTAAATGTTGCAGGAGCCGGTGTGGAAGGTGTGCAGGCAACCGGTTTCGTAAACGTGGCGGGAAAGGAGGTCCGGGGATTCCAGGGATCGGGATTCGTCAATGTGGCGGGAACAAATCTCACCGGTGCGCAGGTGACGGGGTTTGTCAATGTGGCAGGGGACACCTTAAAGGGATTCCAGGGTGCCGGCTTCTTGAATGTATCAGATGTTTCCGGGAGAGGGGTGCAGGTCTCCGGATTCGGGAATGTAGCCGGAAAGGGGGAGATCCCGTTCCAGGGTTCCGGGTTCTTCAATGTGGCTGATGATGTAAGCGGCGCCCAGGTGTGCGGATTTGTCAATGTGGCCGATCAGGTGAAAGGGGTGCAGGTGGCTGGTTTTCTGAATATTTGTGATTCCATTGAAGGTGTACCCATCGGTTTCATCAATGTGGTCAAACAGAACGGGTACAGGAGCCTGGGATTCTCAATAAGCGAGGTGCAGTATGTCAACCTCTCCTACCAGATGGGAGTGAAACAGCTCTACACCATCTATTCCCTGGGGAAACCGTTTGGTCCGGGAAGCCGGTGGATGTTCGGAGGAGGACTTGGAACCCTGCTCGATCTGAGTGAAAGAACCCTGCTCAATATCGAAGGGACCGTTCATCAGGAACTATGGGTGGGGAATCCTGTCAATCCCTATTTTCTCTATATCGACCGGCTCAATCTTTACAACTCTCTGAAGTTTCTGTTCGGATGGGAAATGCAGAACCAGGTATCCCTCCACATAGGACCCACATTCAATGTTTCTGTGGCGCATACCAATCCAGATGTTGGAATGTTGTCCTGGCACGAGATTGCACCTTACTCCATATTCAACCGGACCAGAAACAACTATGACCGGACCAATGTACAAATGTGGTTCGGAATCCAGGGCAGCATCCGGTTCTGATCCCCTCAAAAACTGAAATAGTGGCTCCCGCCATTCCCGATCCCTGTGGTTGTCGTCAAAGCAAGTCATGAGCGATAGGGGGGCGGGGGCTTTTTCACGGGACTTTCGGAATTTCCCCTATTCGCTACATGGAGGAGAACCTCTCCAGCAGCGCTTCGCGCTGGGCCGGACTGAACGGGACCAGCTGTTCCCCGATCCTCACCTGGTTCCCTTCAATGAACGAGATCTGTTTCAGGTTCACCACATACGATTTATGAATGCGCATGAACTCTTCATCCGGAAGGATCTCCGTGAGGTGCTTGAGGGTTTCGTGCACCATCAGTTTTTTGTCCTGAAGGACGATCCTGACATAATCCCCCTGCCCCTCCAGGTAAAGGATTTCAGAAGGTTCGACTGCGTATATTTTCTTGTCGGCTTTGAGGATGATTTTCCTGGACGAAGCCGTGGTCGCACTTTCCTGATTCAGCAACTGTAACCCCCGGTTCACTGCCTTCATGAACCGTTCAAAGGAGTAAGGCTTGACCAGGTAATCTACTGCGTTCAGTTCAAACCCCTCCACTGCAAACTGGGGATAAGCCGTTGTGAAAATGATCAGTGGCGTATGGGTGAGTGACCGGGCGAAGGATATTCCGGACAAACCCGGCATCTCGATGTCAAGGAACAGCAGATCCACCTTGTCCTGCATCAGGAACCGGGTGGCTTCCATGGCATTTGCACACTCACCCAGCAGGCCGAGTTCAGCGACCATTCCGAGGTATTTTCGAAGCACATCCCTCGACAGGGGTTCGTCATCTATGATGAGACAGTTGAAGGTTCCCATGAGTCCAGTTTGATCTGAAGTGAAACCCGGAATTGATCCCCGGTCTGGTTGATTTTAAAGTGATGCCTGCCGGGATAAATCAATTGCAGACGGTGTTTGGTGTTTTCTATGCCGATTCCTTTCAGTTGCTCCCTTCTTTTTTCCTGGTATTTCCCGATGCTGTTTTCTGTCGAAAAATCGAGCGATCGACCCCTGATATGCAGGGCTATCCTGATTTCACCCCTGTCTTGATCCGCGGGAATGCCATGTTTGAAACAATTCTCAACAAAAGGGATCAGCAACATGGGAGCGATGGCCAGCCTGCGCGCATCACCAGTTACCTCCAGGCTGATCGATACCCGCTCCGAATCTACCCTGAACCTGAACATCTCCACATAATCCCGGATCAGGGTGATCTCCTTCTCAAGCTCTACCCTGGGCTGATCGGTCTCATAAAGGGTGTACTTCAGGATATCAGATAATTGAAGAATGGCTTTCGGTGTTTTCTGCGAGTGCTCCAGGGAGAGGGCATAGATGGTTTGAAGACTGTTGAGCAGGAAGTGCGGGTTGATCTGCCGCTGCAGGGATTTCAGCTGGTTGCTGGTATGGAGTCTCTCCATCCTGAGCATCATAAACCAGCTCCTGGATAATTTGACCAGTGTGGTCATTATCAGTATGCTTCCGGTGAAAATCAGCAACTGATACACCGTATAGTAGGAAATAAAATAGAAGCCAGGAAGGATCAGATCTATCCACCTGTCAAACAGCAGATTGAGCCAGAGTGCCCCGGAGACGGCAAGCAGGACCAGTGTGAGGGCATACCAGACATACCGCTCTCTTCGGAGCAGATAGGGCACGGAGAGATAGAGATTCAGGTAGGCCACGCTGGCCAGCGGGACCAGAAACAGGAGGGTATAGATCAGATCAATTTTTTCAATGGAATCGGAGGTCTTGAAAATATTGAGCAGGATAAAGATGACCAGCATCCAGAAAAGCAGATGTTGCCACCACCTTCTCCTGAAAATCATCAGATCTGTGAAGCCGGCTCCACCGGGGCGCTGGACATGGATGGCGGTCATCATACCGGCCAAATTACTAAGATTGTTGTGTATCGGGTAATATTTTCGATGAAACAGGCCCATTGTTCGATAAAATTCAGGGTTTGGGCCTCTCGGGAAGATTTCTGATTATGTGGATCATCGGTCCGATTTGCTGGTGTTCTTTCTACACTTAATTACATTCTAAATTACAGAAAAATCCAGTCAGTGCTTGACTTGTACAACATAATCGGTTACATTTAATCGATCAATGCCTGGATTTTAATTCATGACGCTGTTAACCCGTTCAAACTACAATTCAGAACATCTAAACATGATTTGTGCGTGCCTTGCAGGTTCCTGCCAACCAGTCATCCATTACCCATAACCAACTAAAAACCAACTAAAGGCCAACTAAATACCAACTAAAAACCATGCACTAACTAACGACTAACTATCATCCAATATTCACCAACTACTAACTTTTAACCATTAACTAACTATGAAAAACTACCTTAAAAGGTGGGCAGGAAAAGCACGGAGCCGGCTATTGCTCCTGTTGCTGTTCCTGACCGGCTTTAGTCTTGTAAGCGCTCAGGTGACAGTGACAGGAACTGTGACCGGTGCGGATGACGGGATGCCCATTCCGGGTGTGAACATTGTGGAGAAAGGTACGGCACACGGTACCATTACCGATGCCAATGGTACTTTTTCCCTGGAGGTTCCGTCCGATGCTTCCCTGGTTTTCTCATTCATTGGTATGGAAACCATGGAGGTGGAACTCGGGGGGCGTACCGTGATCGATGTGACCATGACCAGCAGTGCCACAGCGCTCGATGAGGTGGTGGTAACCGGGTACGGAACCGCCTCCAGGGCCACCCTGACCGGTGCGGTTGCAGCGGTGAAGGGGGATGAGCTGAAACAGTCTCCCACCACCAACTTCAGCAACACACTGGTGGGTAAGGTTCCCGGCCTGTTTGCCTACAACAGGAGCGGTGAACCGGGGTACGATGGTGCCACCCTGAGGATCAGGGGAGCCAACACCCTGGGGGACAACAACCCGCTGATTGTCATCGACGGGATTCCCAACAGGAGCCTGGAACGCCTCGATCCGGCCAATATCGAGAGTTTCACCGTGCTGAAAGATGCCTCAGCGGCCATCTATGGCACCCAGGCAGCCAACGGGGTGATCCTGATCACCACCAAGCGTGGCCGGGTAGGGAAACCCACCATCACCATCGATGCCAATGTGGGTGCGCAGCAGCCCACCGTGATCCCTGAGATGGCCGATGCGGCCACCTACGCCATGATGCTCAACGAGATCAAGTACTACGGGAATCCGGGTGACGGCCTCTATCAGCTCTATACTCCGGAGGATATCGAGTTGTATGCGAACGGATCCGATCCCTGGGGACATCCCAATACCGACTGGTTCGATGAGGTGTTCAAACCGTGGTCCCTGCAGCACTATGAAAACGTATCTGTATCAGGCGGTTCTGAAAACCTGAGGTATTACCTTTCCTTCGGGAACAGGTTCCAGGATGCCATCTATTATAACAGTGCCACCTACTATTCCCAGCAGGATTTCCGGAGCAACATCGACGGGAAGATCACCGACAACATCACCCTCTCCTTCGATGTGGCCGCACGTGCCGAGAACAGGCATTTCCCCACGGTAAGCCAGGGCAATAGTTTCCGGATGCTGATGCGGGGAAAACCCAATATGCCTGCCTTCTGGCCCAACGGGGATCCGGGACCGGACATTGAATACGGACACAATCCGGCGGTGACCACCACCGATGCCACCGGGTACGATGATGACAAGAATTACCACCTGGAGACCAATATCAGACTGCAGGTGGAGATCCCGTGGGTGGAAGGGCTTTCCATACAGGGGAACTTCTCCTACGACAAGCGGCTCCGGTACAGGAAGCGCTTCGAAACGCCCTGGTACCTCTATACCTGGGACGGGGTGACCTATGAAAATGGTGAACCGGTTACCGTGCCCGGAAAACGGGGTTTGGAATCACCGCAGCTCACCCAATACTCCAATGACGATTACCGGATGACCTATAACCTTTTCGCCACCTATGAAACTGGTTTCGGGGCCAATAACATCAAAGTGATGCTGGGAACAGAAAGCCAGAAGGGGCTTTCAAACTGGATGAATGCCTTCAGGAAGAATTACGTGGCCAGCGACATCGACCAGCTCTTTGCCGGTGCCACCGACCAGTATATGGCCAACGACGGTTCAGCTTCCCAGTTTGCACGCCGCAGTTTCTTCGGCCGGTTCAACTACGATTATGCACAGAAATACCTGGTGGAAGTGGTCATGCGTTATGACGGCTCCTACATGTTCGACGATGCCTGGGGTTTCTTCCCGGGGATCTCGGCCGGCTGGCGCATCTCCGAGGAGAGCTTCTGGAGCAGCAGCATTGGCTTCTTTGATGACTTCAAGATCCGTGCTTCCTGGGGACAGACGGGGAACGACAGGATCTACTATGATGGCAGGCTGCAGGAATACAAATTCCTGACCCTGTACGGATTCCGCAGCCAGACCTATGTCTTCGATCAGAGTGTGGACAACAAGCTGCTCTACGAACAGGCGGTTCCCAATCCCAATGTGACCTGGGAGGTGGCCAACCAGTTCAATGTGGGATTCAATACCACCTTCCTCAATACCAGGATGAGCCTGGAGGCCGATTACTTCCGTAACCTGCGAACCGATATCCTCTGGAGGAGGAATGCATCCGTTCCAACAAGCACGGGGCTTACCCTGCCTCCCGAGAACATCGGCGAAGTGGCCAACACGGGATTTGAGTTCGTGGTGACCTGGCGCGGGAATACCGGAGACTTCAGGTATGAGATTGCGTTTAACAGCAGCTATGCCAAGAACGAGATCATTTTCTGGGATGAGACTCCCGGGATTCCCGAGTACCAGCAGTCCACCGGAAGGCCCATGGGATCCAACCTTTACTACGAAGCCATCGGTGTGTTTGAAACACAGGCCGATGTGGATGCCTATCCCCACTGGGCGGGAGCCATGGCCGGGGACATCATCTTCAAGGATGTGAACGAGGACGGCGTGATCGACGGGCTCGACCGCGTACGGAACGAAAAGAGCGGATTGCCGCGCTGGACCGGTGGCTTGTCAGCCAATATGTACTGGAGGGGATTGGATGCTTCCATCCTGTTCCAGGGGTCTTCTGGTGCAGTGGCATACATCAGCCCGGAATCGGGAGAGATCGGGAACTACTACAACGACCATGCGGTGAACCGCTGGACCCCCGACAATCCCAGCTCCGAGTATCCCAGGGCGTGGAACCGGGACAACGAGTACTGGAGAAGCCAGGGCAACACCTTCTGGCTCCATGAGACCGACTACATCCGGCTGAAGAACATAGAGGTCGGGTATACCCTGTCCACACCGGGCATGAGGAATGCCAGCATCCAGGGGATCCGTTTCTATGCCAATGGCGTCAACCTGCTCACTTTCAGCGGAGAGAAACTGATCGATCCTGAACTGACCTCAGGTACGGCCTACCCGCTGCAGCGGATCGTGAACCTTGGAGTGACCTTAACCTTCTAAAGCAACGACGATGAAAAGATTACATTATATACTTGCTATGGTGCTGACAGTCGGGCTGATCACTTCATGCCAGGAAGATTTTCTGCAGCTTGAACCCCTGTCAGACTATTCGGATGCGGCGGTATGGAACGACCCTGCACTGATTGAGACCTTTGTGAACGATATCTACAGGCAGGCACTCAACCTGCCATTCTCTATTGAGCGGCTCTCCGATTATGTGGATGAGTCGCACTTTACCCCGGACTGGGATGTGACCAACTTCAACAAGAGCCTGATGACCTCCGACAACCTGATGGGTTGGGATGTGGACTGGGCAAGCCCCTACACCATGCATTTCCGGTGGGGACCGCTCTACAGCGGGATCAGGGCATGCAACATTTTCCTGGAGAAGATGGAGGGCAAGGAGTTCGAGGACATGGATCTGATCGACCGGTTGTACGGCGAGGTCCATTTCCTTCGCGGATACCTTTACCACTACCTGGCCGCACTCTATGGCGGGGTACCGCTGATCGATAAGGCCTATACCCTGGATGATGAGTTTGAGATTGCCCGGAACAGCTACGAGGAGACGGTCAATTTCATTGTGGCGGACCTGGATGCTGCGGCGGATCTTCTGGCCGAAGTTCAGGGCGATGCCGGAAGGATCACCAAAGGGGCTGCCATGCACCTGAAGGCCAGGACGCTGCTCTATGCGGCCAGTGACCTCCACCACGAAATGGATTCCTATGCACCCGGGTTCAGCAACCCGGAGCTGCTGGGTTACACCAGCGGTGGTCAGCAATCGAGGTGGCAGGCTGCCAAGGATGCTGCCAAGGATGTGATGGACCTGGGGATCTACGGTTTGTATGAGGCTGATCCCGCACCGGGTGACTCCATCGCCCAGAACTTTGTGGATTACTTCATCTCTTACGGTTATAATGAAGAAGACATCCTTCTGCAGTACTTTACTCCCAAGACCGATGAGGGATGGGCAGGCTATAACCCGGCCCTCTACTGCGGGCCCAACGGTTACCACAACTGGGGCAACAACTGCCCGCTGGGGGAACTGGTGGATGACTACGAGTTCAAGGACGGTACCAGTTTCGACTGGGACAATCCGGCCCATGCGTCAGATCCCTATACCGGCAGGGAGGCCAGGTTCTATGCCACCATCCTCTATGAAGGTGCCGATTGGCGGGTCCGTCCCTCGGATGTACAGGGGATTGATCCATGGAACCGTATCCAGGTGGGTCATGTCTATAATTCGGCCGGTGAGGTGGTCGTTCCCGGTGTGGACACACGGCTCGGACCCATCGAGGACTGGAACGGGGGCTATACCGGCTATTATACCAGAAAGTTCGTCGATCCGTCGCTCGATCCGCAGTACGTAAAACAGGATGTGCCGTTCCGCCATTTCCGGTATGCGGAAACATTGCTGAATTATGCGGAGGCGTGTATCGAGCTGGGTGAAGAGGCGGAGGCCCTGACCTACCTCAACATGATCCGAAAACGGGCCGGACAGCCGGATATCACTGCCTCCGGAGAGGATTTGAAGGAGGCATACCGGCATGAGCGCCGGATCGAAATGGCGTATGAGGATCAGCGTTTCTGGGATGTAAGGCGGTGGCTGATCGGACCCGAGGCATATCAACAGACCCACCGGGTAGATATCCGGTATGTGCAGGATGATGCCTCCAATTACCGACAACCGGATGGATCTACCTGGGGTACGCCCACCTATGCGGAGGCAGAGACTGCCGGGGATTCCCGGGCGTGGGACGACAAGTGTTACTTCTTCCCCATTTACCGGGATGAAATGAATAAAAACCCTCTGCTCGTTCAGAATCCGGGGTATTAACCTCAGGATGATGACACATACGAAGGCCATCCGATTCCGTGTACAGACATGGATGGATGGCCTTTCTTTTCAATGGCCAAATCTCATTCAGTTATGAAATTTTCAATTCCCTTATTCATTCTGTCCAGCATATTGCTGTGCACTCCCCGCTCCTGTTATTCAGATTATTCAGGTGTCCCGTTCGAAGAAAAGGATCCGGCCGATTGGGAGAATCCCCACGTCAATGGCATCAACCGGGAGGCCCCTCATGCGTGGTTCATTCCATTTGAGGATGAGTCGAAGCTGGGAGGCGGGCTCCGGGAATCGGGGCTGATCCGGTCCCTGAACGGCTTATGGAGGTTCCGCCTTTCCCAGAATCCGGGTGAAAGGCCTGCCTATTTCTTTAAGGACGATTTCGATGCCAGGGCCTGGGACCGGATCCCTGTTCCCTCCAACTGGGAGATGGAAGGGTACGATTATCCCATATACACCAATATAAGGTATCCGCATGAGCGCACTCCCCCCTACATACAGGATCACTACAACCCGGTGGGCTCCTATAAAAGGGAATTCACGATTCCGGGTGTTTGGAAGGGGAAAGAGATCTTTCTCCACTTCGGTGGGGTCAGTTCAGCCATGTATGTGTGGATCAATGAGGAACTGGTGGGATACAGCCAGGACAGCAAAACCCCGGCGGAATTCAATGTTACTTCCTATGTGAAGTCAGGGGTGAACAGCCTGGCCGTGGAGGTGTATAAGTGGTGCGATGGGAGTTACCTGGAGGACCAGGATTTCTGGAGAATGGGGGGGATCACACGGGATGTCTTCCTGATGGCCAGGGATCCGGTGCACATCAGGGATTTCAAGGTGGTTGCCGGACTGGATGAGACCTACCGGAACGGTCAGTTCTCTCTTCAGGTGGAAGTGGTAAAGCCGGCAGGATCGTCCACGGAAGGATGGAGCCTGGAGGCCATGCTTACGGATCCCTCGGGCAACCAGGTCTGGGCAGCATCCCGGGAACTGGAGGAGGTGGATGAAGCGGGAAATGTGACCTTCCGGCAGGAATTTGCCTCCGTGGAACAGTGGTCCGCCGAAATACCCAGCCTCTATCAGCTGCAGATCAAAGTGACCGACCCGGAAGGGGAACTGGTCGAAGCCATCGGGCAGCAGGTGGGATTCAGGAGTGTGGAGATCAGGGAGGGGAACCTGCTGGTCAACGGACAATATGTCTACCTGAAGGGGGTGAACCTCCATGAACACCACGATGTGACGGGTCATGTGGTGGACGAGGAGACCATGCTGACAGATATCCTGAGGATGAAAAGCCACAACATCAATGCGGTCCGTACATCCCATTATCCCCAGCCTGAAAGGTGGTATGAACTGTGCAACCTCTACGGTCTCTACCTGGTGGATGAAGCCAACATCGAGTCCCACGGCATGGGTTACGGAAGGGAATCGCTGGCCAAAGACAGCACCTGGATGGAATCTCACCTTTTCAGGACCAGGAACATGTATGAACGGGACAAGAACCAGCCCTCGGTGATCATCTGGTCGCTGGGGAACGAGGCGGGCAACGGTGTGAATTTCATGGCGACCTACGAATATCTGAAGGCGATCGATCCCACCCGGCCGGTTCAGTATGAACAGGCCCACCTGCAGGAGAATACCGATATCATCTGTCCCATGTACATGTCCATCGAACGGATGGAACGGTACGCCACCGGTGGCATGGGTGAACCCGACAGACCGATGATACAGTGCGAATATGCCCATGCCATGGGCAACAGCGTGGGCAACCTCCAGGACTACTGGGACCTCATTGAATCTCACCCGGTGCTGCAGGGTGGATTCATATGGGACTGGGTGGACCAGGGGCTGCGTGTTGAATCTGAAGAAGGTGAGGTGTACTGGGCATATGGAGGCGATTTCGGCCCCGACACCGTTCCTTCAGACGGGAACTTCTGTCTCAACGGGATTGTCAACCCCGACCGGGGTATCAAGCCCACACTGATGGAAGTGAAAAAGGTATACCAGCACATCGGATTTGAACCGGTGGATCTGCAGTCCGGCACCATTGAAATCAGGAACAAGTATACATTCCAGGACCTGAGCCTTTTCAGGATCGAGTGGAGGGTCCAGGCCGATGGGAAGACCATGGAAACGGGCACCCTTGAAAACCTGGTGATCCCTCCGGGTGAGGGGGTCCGGTTCAACCTGGGCTATGGGATCCCGTCAGAGGCAGAAGAGGAGTATTTCCTGGAGCTTTATGCCGTTCTAATAAAGGCGGACGGGATCCTGGAAGCGGGAACGGTACTGGCCGGAGAGCAGTTCCAGCTGACCGAAGGATCCACCTGGAAGATGGAGGCAGAACCGGCCCCACCTGTCCCGATCGCCGGCGATGCATCCAGTATTATCTTTTCCGGTGCGGACTTCCTCCTGGCGGTCGATACCGCAGAAGGGGTGATCGGTCAGTATCAGTACCAGGGGGAAGACCTTCTGACGGAAGGGCCGGTTCCGGCCTTCTGGAGGGCCCCCATTGACAATGATTTCGGGAACGGAAACCACATCAGGGCCAGGGTGTGGAGGGAGGCCGGCCTGCGAAAAGAAGTAAAAGATGTTTCACTTGTTCTTGAAAGATCGGACCGGGTATCCCTTACACTGGAATTCCGGCTGAAAGGGGAGGAGGGTGATCCCATAGCACAACTTACCACCCGTTACCTGGTTAACGGCAGGGGGGAGGTCAAAGTCACCAATGCGTTTCAGATGACAGCGGATGAACTTCCCGAGATCCCCAGGTTCGGTATGGACCTGGTGATGCCCGTGGCCTTCGACCGGTTGACCTGGTTCGGCAGGGGCCCCCATGAGTCCTACTGGGACAGGAAGACAAGTGCATTTGTGGACCTCTATTCAGGAAGTGTCGCAGAACAGTACTGGCCCTATATACGGCCGCAGGAAAACGGGAACAAAGAGGATGTGAGGTGGGTGGCCATCACCGATCAGAACGGACGGGGCATCATGTTCAGGGGAGATCCGCTGATTGCATTCTCGGCCCATCACAACCTCACCGGGGATTTTGAGTCACCCGAGCGGACCGATGGCAGGCACCGGCAGGGGGTGAAGCCGGTAAACCGCCATACCATAGATGTGAAGCCCAGGGAGCTGACCTCGGTACATGTGGATTACAAACAGATGGGAGTGGGCGGAGACAACAGCTGGGGAGCCAGGACCCATCCCCAGTACCGGCTGACAGAACGGGAATACAGCTATTCCTTTATGATGATCCCGGTGACTGATTTTTCGGTCACTGAAGAGGAGCCATAACGATCCCGGGAAACTTCCGTAAGCCGGCAAACCGGTTTGTTCTGAGTCAGTGACGATATCCGGGATATGGGATCCGTTTACGGACCCATGTCCCCTTCCGGTACCGGCTTCAATTTCAGGAATACCCCGTATTCATCCTCCTCCTCGGTATATCCCCTGGCAAAAATCTCTTCAATATCATCCGAGGTCTTGGGATCGTTGGCGTATTTTCTGATGAACTTCTGAAGTTCATCGGTAGAGGCAGTCAGCAGATGCCTGGCATAATCGGTGCTCACATCGAGCGTTTCATGCTTGATCCGGATCCTGTTCTGTTCCATCAGGTCATTGAGCCACTCTTCACCGAACCAGTAAAGCAGTATGCTGTCATTGTTGTATTGTACCCTTGCAAGTGTATGGGTGGGAAAATGGTGCCAGCATGTAAGGTCGGTGACACAATGCTCCTCGTCCGGTTCCGGGTAGAAGTCCACGTAGGTGATGCCATTGATCCTGAACAGCGTCCCAATAAATGTTCCCGCTTTATCCGTTTCCTCATAGTAGGTAATCAGGTAGGACCGGTCGGGGACCTGATCACCCATGAAAGACTCGGAAACCATGTTGGGCTCAATGGTCCAGAGGCACGAATCTTCATCCAGCCAGCTGCCGGTCATCACCGGATCGAAATATTTGTCCTTCTCCTTGTAAAAAGGGTGCAGGGAGCTTACCAGGCAACTGCTCATGACCAGCATGGCCACGACAATCATATATACCATTGCTCTTTTCATGACATAAGAAATCTTGATACAAAGTAAAACTCGGCACTTGAGGCCTTCATATCAATTTTTTTCGATGAAACGGCCCCAGATTTCGGTGAAAGGGAAAATGGAAGACCGGACCCGTATGCCAGGTCGGAACAGAGGTAGGATCGTGAGGGTAATAAACCGCCAGCCTCACATTCAGAGCGTTACCCTGAGCAGATAGGGTTCAAACACCTGGCAGATGTAGAGCGAACCGCCAAGGATGATGGCTGAAGATGCTGCGCTGATGATGGATCCATCGTTGGCATAGAGGGTGGTGCATCCCCCGGTTTGGGGATCGATCAGAAATACCTCCACCGGTGAGTGTTTTTCGGGATTATTTACATGCCCGATGAATTTAAACGGTTTCACATGGCCGGGAGCCAGCAGCTGGCCGTTATGGATGCGCAGGTTATCAACACCTTTCACATCTCTGATCTCGGAGAACGGTTCCAGACCCTGTTCTGAAATGGTATACACATGGATCCTGTGCAGAACGGCATCACCCACATAGAGTCTGTTTCCAATCCGGTTGATCCCGGCAGGATAGCCCAGGTTGCCGGCCACCTCCCTGGCGCTCCAGGTACCACCGGGTGCCTTGTCCAGCCTGATGACGTTGGCCCGTTTAAGCCTGAGGGCCTTTTCCAGTATGCTGCCACGTTTACCTGAATCATTGACCACGTAAATCTCCTTTTGCGGTCCGGTCACCAGTGCATTGGGGGAATGAAGCATCGGTGACCGGATCATTTCTTGAAAGAGGAGCGCATCACCGTGTACCTCATAGATCAGTACCGGGTGATCATGGGGTTCCTCCTCATGACTGATCACATATAACCTCTCGCCATCCAGATAGATCCCATGGGGTCTGAAGACGATCCCTGGAGGCTCTTCCATCCGGATCATGCTCCTCATCACCCCGGTGCCGGGGTAATACGCAACCACTTCTCCATAGCTTTCCTGTGAATCCCTCCGGGAACTGCAGGAGACCAGGAGCCTTATCTCGCCCTTCAGCGTGTCTGACACCATATCTTCCGGACCGGGACCCACACTTATTCTTTCGGTGGCCGGGCCCGGGCTGGCAGGGATCTGCCGGCATTGTGTAAATGCAGCGATCAACGCGGCCAGACCGATCCAGGCAGCTATTTTGGAACGGAAATTCATTGCTGATGTCTATGTGTCCAAAAGTAGTGATTTAATGAACAGGTTGAAAGCAACCATTTCCCGTGCTGCGCCATCTTGAGATAAAAGGTACTGCAAATGGCAAAGTGTAGATTCATCGGGTTGTTCATCGGGATGGCATGGCTGCTCTCATGTGAAAAAGATCATCCCGAAGCAGGGATACTTGGGGAGAATGCGGGAGTGGTGGGAACCTGGGTGGAGGATGAATACAACGACGAACTCCTGTGGCTGAAAAGGAGCGCCGAACTTGATCCTTCGCGATATGGATTCACCATCAGGGAGAATGGAGAGTTCATTGAGAGGAAGAATGCGGGCTGGTGCGGGACACCGCCCATTACCTACGCCGATTTCGAAGGCACCTGGGAGGCATTCTCCGACAGCCTGCTGGATATCACGGTCGGTTACTGGGGGGGGACCATGACCTACCAGATCCGCATCGTATCCCTGGATCAGGAGAAACTGGCGGTCAGGTACCTCTATGCGGAGAACCGCACCAACGTCAAATAGATCCGTTTCCAAAAAATATTCTAAATTCGCTTTCCTTGGTTTCTGCTATGGATCGTGATACCTTTTTTCTTTTGGTCCTGAGTTGGATCCTGCTGGGTCTGGCCATCTTCGTGGTCCTTTTATTTGTCACCGCTCCTTACGGAAGGCACAGCCGGAGGGATTGGGGTCCCAACATTCCCAACAGGATCGGATGGGTGGTGATGGAACTTCCCTCCCTGCTTGTTTTTACACTTTCGTTCCTGTTGGGGCCCGGGGGGATACAGCCGGTTACCTGGATATTTTTTGCATTGTATGTGGCGCATTATGCCAACAGGTCACTCATTTATCCCCTCAGGACAAGGACCTCCGGAAAAATGATGCCACTGGTGGTGGCATTGATGGCTGTTATCTTCAACCTGGTGAACGGGTTCCTGAACGGCTACTATTTTTCCGCTTTTGCCAGGGAGTATCCCCTGGAGTGGCTGCATGATTCCAGATTTATCATCGGGACGGTCCTGTTTTTCACAGGGGTCTTCATCAACTGGTGGTCCGATCAGATATTACTGAGGCTGCGCCGCGGCGGGGAGAAGGGGTATGTGGTTCCCACAGGAGGACTGTTCAGGTGGGTGTCCTGCCCCAATTTTTTCGGGGAGATCATTGAATGGACCGGATTTGCGGTGATGACGTGGAGTCCGGCTGCCCTTGCTTTTGCCCTGTGGTCCTTTTTTAACCTGGTTCCCCGCGGAATGGACCACCACAAATGGTACCGCTCCAACTTCCCCGGCTACCCGCCCGAAAGAAAAGCCATCATCCCCGGTCTGCTCTGAACATCCCCTCCAGCCAGCGTCGTGCATTGACAAATGCTTCGAGCCACGGGGTGGCCTCATCACCGCTATGTTCTTCGGGGTAGTGGGCACACTGCCACGGAAGGTAGGCACGTTCCAGATGGGGCATCATGGCCAGGTGCCTGCCGTCGGAGGATGAGAGGGCTGCCACATTAAAGTCCGAACCGTTGGGATTGGCCGGGTAGGTTGAGTGGCTGTAGCGGGCTGTGATGTGGTATTGTGATTCCGGCTGAGGCAAATGGAACCTGCCTTCTCCATGGGCCACCCATACTCCCAGTCTCATTCCGCTGAGTGAGCCGAACATCACCGACCGGTTCTCCGGGATCTCAACCGAAAGGAACGCCGATTCAAATTTCCGGGAATCGTTGTGTTGCATCACAGGAGCCTGTTCATGCTCCGGAACCACCAGGTTCAGCTCCATCATCAGCTGACAACCGTTGCAGATACCGAGGCTGAGAGTATCCGATCGTGCATAGAATTTTTCCAGTGCGATCCTTGCCTTTTCATTGTATTTGAATGCCCCTGCCCATCCCCGGGCTGATCCCAGAACATCCGAATTGGAAAATCCTCCCACAAAGACCACCATCCCGATCTCTTCCAGGGTCTCCCGTCCGGAGATGAGGTCGGTCATGTGCACATCCTTTACATCAAAACCTGCCAGGTAGAGGGCATGTGCCATTTCCCTGTCCCCGTTGACCCCCTTTTCCCTGATGATGGCGGCCTGTATCCCGGAGGGGATCCTTCTTCCCGGATCGATTCCCAGGCTGCTGAAGGTGCCGGCAAAATTCCTGATCTGAATCTGCAGGGGATGGTTCTTGTAGTTGGTATATCTTTCCCGTGCCAACCGCTCCCCCGACTGCTTCCGGTCGAGCAGGTAGGAGGTGCTGAACCAAAGGTCCCGGCAGTGGTTCACATCGATGACCTCCCTGCCCTCCCTGGAGGTCACCTGCAGTTCCCGTTCCGGGACCGGTCTCCCGATGACATGGTACCCGATTCCCTCCTTTTCCAAAAGGGCAGAGACACGGTGGTGCTCTTTTACCTGGATCACCACGGCAGGTTTCTCGCTGAATAGCACAGGCAGGGTCTCACCCGGTATTCCGGTAATATTGATTTCAGCTCCACCTTCGGTGTTGGAAAAACACATCTCCAGAAGGGTGGTAACCAGCCCCCCTGCTGATACGTCATGACCGGCCAGGATCATTCCCGCTTCGATCATCGACTGGATCAGGTCGAAGGCTTTCACGAAATAGGCCGGATCGTTCACCCCCGGAGCAGAGCTGCCGAGTTGATTCAGATATTGTGCGAAGGAGCTGCCACCCAGTTTGAATTCATCCCCGGAGAGATCCACATAGATCAGCCTGCTCTCCTCCAGGTTGTGCAGGACGGGTCCCACGATCTTCCGGATGTCAGTCACCTCTCCTGCTGCTGAAATTATCACCGTTCCGGGTGCATACACTTCCTGATCCCGGTATTTCTGGGTCATGGAGAGGGAATCCTTGCCGGTTGGAATATTGATTCCGAGGGCGATGGCAAAATCACTGGCTGCTTTGGCTGCCCGGTACAACCTGGCATCCTCCCCTTCATTCCTGCAGGGCCACATCCAGTTGGCTGAAAGTGAAACACTCCTGATCCCGTCGGGCATGGGTGCCCAAACAAGGTTGGTCAATGCTTCTGCAACCGCCAGCACACTCCCTGATGCCGCATCCACCATCCCGGCCACAGGTGCGTGTCCTATGGAAGTCGCATATCCTTTCTCTCCCCGGTAATCGAGGCTGACAGCCCCCAGGTTGTTAAGCGGCAGTTGCAGTGGTCCCGCGCACTGTTGCATCGCAATCTTCCCGGTTACCGAACGGTCCACCTTGTTGGTGAGCCAGTCCTTGCATGCCACTGCCTCCAGCTGCATCAATCCCTCCAGGTAGGGAAGCAGCTGCTCCCGCTCAAATGAGAGATCGCTGTATGCCGATGGAAGGGTGCGGTCGATCATGACCGTGCGAGGCGGTTTGCCGAACATATCCACCAGGTCGAGATCCATCGGTTTCTCCCCGGTTTTCTCATCCAGAAAAACAAACCGGTGGTCGCCCGTGATCTCGCCGATAATGTAGAGCGGAGCCCTTTCCCTTTCGGCGATCCTGACCATCTCCTCCACGTCTTCAGGTTTCATGACCAATCCCATGCGCTCCTGGGATTCATTTCCGATAAGCTCCCTGGCAGAAAGCGTGGGGTCTCCCACGGGAAGCCTGTTCAGGTAGATCACCCCGCCGGTGGATTCCACCAGTTCAGACAGGCAGTTCAGGTGGCCGCCCGCACCGTGATCGTGGATGGTGATGATGGTATTGTTTTTCGATTCAGAGAGCGCACGGATGGCATTGTAGACCCGTTTCTGCATTTCAGGATTGGCCCGCTGCACCGCATTCAGTTCAATGGTGTTCTCGTACTCCCCGGTATCCACGGATGAAACGGCGCCACCCCCCATTCCGATGCGGTAATTGTCACCACCCAGCAGGACCACCACATCTCCCTTTTCAGGGATCCCTTTTTCTGCATCATCGAATTTGCCGTATCCGATCCCTCCGGCCAGCATGATCACCTTGTCGAATCCGTATGTTTTGCCCGCTTCCCTGTGTTCGAATGTGAGCAGGCTGCCGCAGATCAGCGGCTGCCCGAATTTGTTGCCGAAATCGCTCGCACCGTTCGATGCCTTGATCAGGATCTCCTCCGGTGTCTGGTAGAGCCAGGGTCGCTCCTGTACCGCAAATTCCCATTTCCTCTCCCGGGATAGCCTGGGATAGGAGGTCATATAGACGGCTGTGCCGGCCATGGGTATTGCCGCCCTGCCACCGCCGATCCTGTCGCGGATCTCACCCCCGGTACCGGTGGATGCACCATTGAAGGGTTCCACCGTGGTGGGAAAATTATGGGTCTCCGCTTTCAGCGAGAGAACGGTATCAATATCAGTCAGTTGAAAAAAGTCGGGTCGATCCTGGGTGACGGGGGCAAATTGTTCTATGACCGGGCCCCGGGCAAAGGAACAGTTGTCTTTGTAGGCAGATACGATCCGGTTCCGGTTGGTATGTGTGGTCTTCTTGATCAACTGGAAGAGGGAGTCCTCCTTTTCAACCCCATCGATGATAAAGGCACCGTTGAAAATTTTATGGCGGCAATGTTCCGAATTGACCTGTGAAAATCCGAATACTTCACTGTCTGTCAGCGGCCTTCCGATCCTTTTGCTTACCTCTTCCAGGTAACCGATCTCGTCGCTGCTGAGCGCGAGACCCTCTTTCCGGTTGTATTCGGCAATGTCGGTGACCGGCCTGATCGGTTCCGGTTCCCGGTCGATGGTAAAAAGCGTCTGATCCAGTCCGTGGTAAAGGGCCTTCAGCATGGGATCGTGGGCTTCATCCTTTCCGGAGACATCAAGGTACTCTTCGATCCGGCCGATCCCTTCAATTCCCATATTCTGTGTAATCTCCACGGCATTGGTGCTCCACGGTGTGATCATCTCTTTCCGCGGACCCACGAAGGTTCCATCTACCGGTGATCCGATCAGGGAGGCTCCTGCGCCAAAGAGCCACTCCAGCTTTTTCCTGGTTTCCTTTTGAAGCTCATCCTGGAGCTCCACCGCAATGACTATCTGGTCTGGAACACGGAAAAAATAGATCATGAAACAGCTGTTTAAAGGGTCCTCATCCTGTCGATGGTGCAAAGATAGAGGAATGTTTGGTTATGGCCCAGCGGGCATCATTGAATGAATAAAGACTTTTTTAACATATGGAGGGAAATCGATATATTTAGGCTGAACCAAATCTATCCTGAAGATGATCCAGCAGAATTTCATTCAGCTTTATGAAAAAAGCTTCCAGGAAAACTGGGACCTGCCTGCCCTTTCCGATTACAACAGCGACACCTTCACTTATGGAGAGGTGGCCGGGCAGGTGGCCAGGTTGCACATCATTTATGAAGCCGCAGGCATTCGAAAGGGGGATAAAATAGCCGTCTTTGGAAAGAATTCTGCCCGCTGGTGCATCTCTTTTATGAGCGTGATTACCTACGGAGCGGTGGTGGTTCCCATCCTGGCCGATTTCAGTCCGGATGATGCCATTACCATACTGAATCACTCCGATTCAGTGATGTTGCTGGTGGACAGATCCATCATGGAAACGCTGCCGGAGAAGGAGATGAAAGGGATCAGCTCCATCCTCTCCCTGGATCGTTTCGAGGTACTTTCCTCCAAACCTCCTGTGAAGTTTGCCGAGGCCGTGGAAAAGGCGGATGAGCATTTCGAAAAAAAATAC
>Ga0209536_100003302_pt1 | contig 25970 bp, 18 predicted proteins | sample DeeMarSeWOR28_12_FD_187461 | JGI IMG/M metagenome (GOLD analysis project Ga0209536, IMG submission 187461) | Marine sediment microbial communities from White Oak River estuary, North Carolina - WOR-2-8_12 (SPAdes) (version 2) | ecosystem: Environmental > Aquatic > Marine > Intertidal zone >...
TAATCATTCTTGAAGGGATAAAAAATTTTTTTGATGCCATTCCCAGTCTGTTATTGATTGTTATTGTGATTGGAGGTATCATCGCCGGATTTTTTACGGCAACAGAGGCCAGTGCCGTTGCTGTTATTTATTCATTTATCCTTTCAGTTTTAATATACAGGGAGGTTAAATTCAGTGAACTTCCTTCAATCTTATTAAAAACTGTCGAAACGACGGCAATTGTGATGCTACTGATTGGAACTTCAAAGGCAATGTCCTGGATCCTCTCGTATGAAAATATTCCGCAAACGATAAGTGCCACTTTAATCGCTTTAACAGAGAGTAAAATTCTAATCCTGTTGATCATTAATCTTATTTTGCTCGCAGTCGGGACCTTTATGGACATGACCCCGGCCATCCTGATTTTTACGCCAATATTTTTACCGGTTGCAATCGAACTAGGAATAGACCCAATCCATTTTGGGATTATGATGGTCCTGAATCTTTGCATTGGATTGTGTACACCTCCGGTGGGCAGTGTGTTGTTTGTGGGATGCGGCATTGCCGGCACGACCATTTCCAGAATGATTAAACCACTATTGCCATTTTATATTGCGATGATCATCGCCCTTATTCTTGTGACGTATATTCCTGAAATCAGTATGTTCCTACCGAGGTTTTTTGGATACTAATCCACGAATTAAACACGAATTTCACGAATTTAAATCTATATTTTTCTAACCCAGGAAATTTTTCAACCACACCCATATGCCCCTTCTTCTTCATATATAGACCGGAGATATGGGTAACAAATATTCAGACAGATCGGTAACACTTCATAATAGTGAAATATATGTGCTAAATCTGATCGTCGCTGTTCTAGGAAGTCAGAAAATTTATACCCGACAGTTAAATGGTGTAGGTATATAAATTTTGAGGGCGTGCCGTGTAGGGACGTAGCATGCTACGTCCCTACACAGTTCGCCGTTTATTCTACGCTTTATGGCAACATTAGAAATTGTCGCCTTAAAAATATAATTTCTCAAGGATAATAAAATAGTGACCTGCATTAAATACATTATTAAAAATAGTGTAAACTAGGTCTCCAAACACCTGTAATCTGGCTTTCCCGTCTGTATACTTCAAAGGAGAGAGCCTGTCCAGTCGAAGATTAAGACGAGGTATCGATATTTAATTACAGATCCCCTCATACAAAAATATTAACTCCCATATTGATTTATTGCTTAAATTAACAGACGCTTATTTAGCTTCACCATCCCTAATCAGTGACGGAGATACATCAGATGGCAAATACCCAGAAAATAACAATTCCTTATGTAAAGCAAAAAAAACTGGATCAGCAGCCAATCACAATGTTAACTGCTTATGATTTTCCAAGTGCGAGACTTGTTGATAAGGCAGGTGTTGATATAATATTAGTCGGTGACAGTCTGGCTATGACCGTTATGGGTCATCCTAACACATTGGCTGTTACAATGGATGAGATGATTCATCACAGTAAGATGGTTGCCAGAGGAGCAGAAAGGGCCTTATTAATAGGAGATATGCCCTTTATGTCCTTCCAGGCAGGCGTTACAGAAGCGATAAAAAACGCCGGACGATTTTTAAAAGAAGGGGGAATGGAAGGGGTTAAACTTGAAGGAGGAAGAGTAGTATTAGAAAAGATAAGGGCAATTGTCGATTGTGAAATTCCGGTGATGGGGCACATTGGATTAACCCCCCAATCGGTTACCAAACTCGGGGGCTATCGCGTTCAGGGGAAAACGGCCTTAACCGCACAACAACTAATTGCCGATGCCATTGCCTTACAGGAAGCGGGATGTTTTGCGATTGTACTTGAAGCGGTACCCGTATCTGTTGCTGAAATAATATCATCAGAAATTTCAATACCGACCATCGGTATTGGAGCCGGTAAACATTGTGATGGTCAGGTGCTTGTATTTCATGATCTACTGGGATATTATCATTTACATACCCCTAAATTTGTAAAACAATATGCCAATTTAAATAAAATCATCTCAGAAGCGGTTAGCAGATACTGTAAAGATGTGGAACAAAAAAAATTTCCGACGGAAAAGCAAAGTTTTAAGATGTTGGAAAAAGAAATGAAGAAACTGAAAAAGATGAGATGATCGTCACTTCTGATATAAGTGAACTAAGAGCATACCGCTGGCAGGATCGTTCTGTTGCCTGGGGTCTGGTTCCCACCATGGGGGCATTACATCTAGGACATATCAGTCTTATTGAACAGGCAAAAAAAGAGAACGATCGTGTCGCTGTCAGTATTTTTGTTAATCCCATACAGTTTAACAATCCAAAAGATCTGGAAACATATCCGGTAACTCTTGAAGAGGACCTGAAAATACTCAAAAAACAGGGTGTCGATCTTGTCTGGACCCCCACTATAGAAGATATCTATCCTGAAAACTATCAAACTTATGTTCAGGTTGAAGAATTCTCGAATCAACTGGAAGGGCGTTCGCGTCCCGGACATTTTAAAGGGGTGGCTACTGTTGTTGCTATCCTTTTTAATGCATTTCAGCCTAATCGGGCATATTTTGGACAAAAAGATGCACAGCAGTTACTTTTGATCAAACAGATGGTCCGCGATTTAAAATTTTATCTGGAAATTATTTCCTGCGCCACAGTTCGTGAAAATGATGGATTAGCGATCAGTTCGAGAAACAAGAATCTGAGTAAGCAGGGTAGAAAACAGGCAGTTTGTCTGTATCAGGCGCTGGCAGCTGCAAATGAAGCCATTAGCAATGGTAATATAAAGGCTGAAAGTATTAAGACTCAAATGAAAAGCATTATTGATGAATATCATCTGGCAAAGATCGACTACATGAGTATTGCCAATCCTACCAATTTGAAAGAGGTTGAAATCATAAATGGTCAGGTATTAATATCTCTGGCTGTTTTTGTTGAAGATGTGAGACTGATTGATAATATGACTATGGAGGTATAGGTTGTAAAGCAAACCACTGAGTACACAGAGTTCACAAAAGCCTCCAATGTCATTCCCGCGAAAGCGGGAATCCATAAAAAACAAATACTTAGGCACTTAAATTTTTGGATACCTGCTTCCGCAGGAATGACATTCTTTGCTTATTTCAATGATTCTGAAACAGCATCACAGGAGGGTATCCAATATTCATTGAGTCCAATTTATAATTTTTCAAACATAATTTTTTATGAATATTTATTAGTTTTTTTCTATATTCAAAAATATCACACTAATATAATATCGTTTAGCCCTATGAGATTTACTAAGGCTGTGAATTACTATTGACAATTAGTAAAGTTCGGCTTGGACGGCTAGATATAACATATTTAATTCGTGTCAATTCGTGAAATTCGTGGATAAGAAAGAGGAAATAATTTGCGCTGGTTTTTAAGATCAAAAATCACCCATGCCATCGTTAAAGAGGCGGAAGTCGATTATATAGGCAGCATTACTATCGATGAGGACCTGATAGCAAAGTCAGGACTGATGATCGGCGAAAAGGTGCTTGTTGTTAGCAATACATCCGGTGCTCGTCTGGAAACATATATCATCCCGGGCAAGCGAGGATCTGGAATTATCGGAATGAACGGTGCAGCCGCACATCTTATAAAGGTGGGTGAAGAAATTATTATTATGGGATTTGAATTATCGGATCAACCTGTTAAACCAACGATTATTCTTGTTGATAAAGATAATAAAATTGAAAAATATCTGTAAGAAATTGGAAAGGAACTGCGATGTCTACGCTTCAAACCTTGGATTGGATCATTATTGCCGGTTATTTTGCAGTCATTTTGGGTCTGGCCTGGTGGGTCATCAAACAAAGAGAAGATACATCGACTGATTATTTTCTGGCCGGTCGTCATTTGGGATGGTTTATTGTAGGTGCGTCAATTTTCGCTTCAAATATTGGCTCTGAACATCTTGTAGGCCTCGCTGGATCGGGAGCAACCGATGGAGTCGCTATGGCTCATTATGAGCTTCATGCCTGGTGCCTCCTTGTCCTCGGTTGGGTAATGGTGCCTTTTTATATGCGTTCCAAAGTATTTACGATGCCCGAATTTCTCGAGAGGAGATTTTCTCCCAGTGCAAGAACTGTTCTTTCTTTGATATCTCTTGTTGCCTATGTTTTGACAAAAATCGCTGTCGGAATCTTTGCCGGTGGCATTGTTTTTAGTGTTTTGCTACCGGAAATGAACTTTATGGGTATGAATAGTTTTTGGATTGGATCTATTTTAGTCATAGTCCTTACCGGAATTTACACGATACTTGGTGGCTTGCGTGCAGTCGCTTATACAGAAGCCATGCAGACAATCGTTCTGGTTTTTGGGTCAATTTTAGTTACGGTTTTTGGCTTAATTGCTCTGGGTGGATGGGGAGAATTAAGGGCAATATTGGGTTCAGAAATGTTCAACCTTTGGAAACCACTCGTACCAGCCGGTTTAGAGGGAACCTGGGCTCCAGTCAAGGAGGCGGGTAAAATGGCATGGTATTTTAATGATAATTATCCCTGGCTCGGTATGTTGTTCTGTGCGCCGATCATCGGACTATGGTACTGGACAACAGATCAATATATCGTTCAAAGAGCGTTGGGCGCACAAAATGAAACTGAGGCTCGCCGCGGATCGATCGCTGCATCATTTTTTAAATTATTACCCGTTTTTATCTTTATCGTTCCCGGTATGATTGGTATTGCACTCGCACAATCCGGATCAATACCGGTAATGAGTGAGCAACTCATCGGGCCGGATGGTCAGGTGATACGGGATAACGCGCAGGCAACTTTTCCATTGTTGGTCGCTCATGTACTCCCTGTTGGCATCCGCGGAATTGTCGTTGCCGGATTATTGGCCGCTCTCATGAGCTCCTTAGCCGGTGTATTCAACGCATCGTCAACATTATTTACAATGGATTTTTATTCAAGATTACGCCCAAAAGCAACGCAGCATCAACTGGTATGGATTGGACGTGTGGCCACTGCGGTGATGGTTTTAATTGGATTATTTTGGATACCGGTTATTCAGGGTGGTAAAGGATTGTATGATTATTTACAGGGTGTCCAGGCCTATCTTGCTCCGCCAATTTTTGTTGTCTTTTTTCTGGGAGTTTTTTGGAAACGCATGAATGCAAAAGGCTGCCTGGCAGCATTGATTAGTGGATTTGCACTTGGTGTATTCCGACTGGCTGTTGATACACCGATAAAATTGATTGATGGATTTACTTATGATCAAGGATCTTTCTATTGGGTGATTAATAATATTTTCTTTCAATATTATAGTCTTGTGATATTTATTGTCTGTGTAGCGGTGATGATCATCGTTAGTTACCTAACTAAAGAACCTGAATATGCAAAAATAAGCGGATTAACATTTGGTACGTTGACAGACGAAGATAAAAAGACGTCACGCAGCAGCTGGTCGACAGGTGATGTCGTCGCTTCTGTTTTGCTATTAGTTATTATAGTGCTGATCTATCTGTATTTCACAGGCTAAAAATTGTTTTAAATTGAAAACGATAGAAACTTCTATAGTCTTTTTACTCTGGATTGTTTTTACGGTCGATACTATGGCCGAAAACAATCGTATCAGGGATCATGGCATCGAAATCGGATTTTACCCGACCGGTGCTAAAAATTCAATCACAGATGTTGCAGGTGTAAGTGTTGGGCATGTAACCCTGATTAAAGATGATAATATCAGGACAGGGGTTACAGCCGTAATTCCTCATCAGCAAAACATCTTCCAAAATAAAGTTCCTGCCGCAATATATATAGCCAATGGATTTGGAAAATTGACAGGTTATAGTCAGGTTGAGGAACTGGGAAATATTGAAACACCGATCATACTGACAAACACACTATCAGTTCCAACTGCTGCCGATGCACTCATTGATTACACACTCTCATTCCCAGAGAACAGTCTGATTCGATCCGTAAATCCGGTCGTCGGCGAAACAAATGACGGAAAATTAAACAATATTCAGTTGAGATATATAAAAAGAGAGAATGTTCTAGAGGCAATTAAAAGAGCAAATTCCAAACGTGTCAGAGAAGGCAATGTTGGGGCAGGAACAGGGACAATTTGCTTCGGTTTTAAAGGCGGAATCGGCTCTTCATCGAGAATTTTGCCGGAGGAAGATGGTGGATACACCATTGGTGTGCTGGTTCAGACAAACTTTGGTGGTGAACTGACAATTGCCGGTATACCCGTTGGCCGTGAGTTGCAGACAGATAAAAAAAATACTACAGGAGATGGATCCTGCATGATTGTGATAGCGACGGATGCACCACTCAAGGCAAGAAATTTAAAACGTCTGGCAAAAAGAGCCATTTTCGGATTAGCAAGGACTGGTGGAAACTGCTCGAACGGTAGTGGTGAATACATCATTGCTTTTTCTGTAGATAAAACATTGAGAACATCTTATCAGCGCGGAGATTTATTTGCTGAAACTGGTAACGAGTTGCGCAATGATCGGATGACCCCTCTATTCGAAGCAGTCATTGAAGCAACAGAAGAAGCAATCCTGAACTCTTTGTTTGCTGCAAAGACAATGACAGGAAGTAATAATACGAGAATAGACTCAATACCATTAGAAAAAGTACTACAAATTTTGCGTGATCATAAGATTTTGCAAGAGTAGATTTCCATCTATTTGTGGACAATAAGGAGAAACTATCATGGCAGAAGGACCCTGGTTACTTGTTGTTTTTGTTTTGTCAATTATATTGGTTCTACTTTCGATTATAAGGTTCAAACTTAATCCTTTTATTGCCTTGTTAATTACAACTGTTTTTACAGGTATTTTAGTCGGTATGCCCCTTAATGAAATCGCCAATACGCTCGCTGTAGGATTTGGAAATACCTTGAAAGGAATTGGTTTAGTCATCGGTCTTGGCATTATCTTTGGAGGCATCTTGTCAGAATCGGGAGCCGCCTCCCGTATTGCCCATTCGTTGGTAGACGCTTTTGGTGAAAATAAAGCAACCCTCGCTCTGGCGATAACCGGGTATCTGGTTTGTATTCCCGTTTTTTATGATGCAGCCTTTGTGATTCTAATTGCGCTGGCTGTGAACTTATCCAAAATCACTAAAAAACCAATCATTGTTTTAGCGACGCCGCTTGCCATTGGCCTGATAACATCTCATAATATGATTGCCCCTACACCGGGACCAGTAGAGGCTGGCAATAATCTTCAGGTCGATATGGGCACCTATGTAATTTATGCCCTGATAGTTGCCATCCCCGGTATGTTGTTTGGTTGGTTGTATTCGAATTATGTAGGTAAAAATGAAGTTTATGATCCCTCTCAGGAAGAGATGAAAGAAGACTCACCACAATCACAACCTTCTACTTTTTTATCTTACTTTGTTTTACTGCTTCCGATGCTTCTCATATTAATCGGAAATACACTTGCCTTATTCCTTCCGGAGAACAGCGGCTTATATGCATTCTTTAAATTTATCGGAAATAAAAACATTGCCTTGTTATTTAGTTTGTTAGTAGCCATCTATGCCTTGCGAAAATATATTACGCGCCCACTACCGGAGCTGGTGATGGCAACTGCCGATAAGTCAGGTATGATTCTCCTCATAACCGGTGCCGGAGGGGCCTTTGGTTATTTGATCAGCAGCAGTGGGATCGGAGATTATATTGTTGGCCTTTTTACCTCAGCAAATATTTCTATTCTATTCGCTGCTTTCCTCCTTGCCGCTATTTTAAGAGCAGCTCAGGGTTCATCGACAGTCTCATTGGTAACCACATCAGCGATTCTTGGTCCGGCCGCTTTGCAGTCGGGTGTTCCCCCGATATTGATTGCCCTCGCTATTTGTGCCGGCGGAAACTGTGCTTCTCTACCCAACGATTCGGCTTTTTGGGTAACCACACGGTTTGTGGGAATGACCGTTAACCAATCCTTAAAAGCATGGACCATGGGGGCGACCCTGGCCGGCATTGTGATGTTTGTTTTTATTTTAATCCTTAGTTGGATTTCGGGGATCTTACCCGGATTAACTTAAATAGTTAGTTAAAATCAAAATAGTGCTAAGGATCGAAATATTTATTCACGAATTACACGAAATTATAATCATTTTGATGTCATCCTGCCTTTGTGGGATCTTTGCAGTTGCTTGCAGCAGCTAAACCGACAACTGCAAAGATCTCTTCGAGATGACATCAGAATATTTTTATTTATTCGTGTTCTTCGTGTTTAATTCGTGTAATTCGTGGACTTCTTTTTAATTAAATGTAAACCACTATAAATAGTAGAAAAGAGATAAATGAAGAAAGTTATATTAAGTGAATTACGAAAGTTTGAAATCATTGACACAGAAAAACCAACCATCTCATCCGAAGATGATGTTCTGATCAAAATTGCCTCAGTCGGCATCTGTGGTTCTGACGTTCATTATTTTAAAAGCGGACGTATCGGGGATCAGATCATAGAATTTCCCTTTACACTTGGCCATGAATGCTCCGGTGTTGTGGAGAAAATCGGGCACAAAGTCACAAGAGTAGCAATGGGTGATCATATAGCAATAGATCCCGCCGTATTCTGTGGCAAATGCGATCAGTGCCGATGCGGTCGTTTTCATACCTGCCGTAATTTGAAATTTTTGGGTAATCCTTTGGAATTAGAGGGTGCTTTACAGGAATATATCATCCTTCCAGAAAAGTGTTGTTTTAAATTGCCTGACGGGGTTTCACTGGTCGAAGGTGTGGCGATCGAGCCTTTAACCATTGCCATGCACGCCGTTCGTTTTAATAAGGGGAAGGAAAATATCGCCATATTGGGTTTTGGACCGATTGGCCTTTGTTCATTTTTTGCACTTACAGCACAAAATCCTGATGTGAACATTTTTGTAACGGATAAAATTGAAGATCGGGTATCTTTATCCTTAAAAAAAGGGGCAAAATGGGCGGGTAATCCTCTGCGAGGGGATGTTGTAAAAGACATTCTTGCCATACATCCGGAAGGTCTGGATACCGTCTTTGAATGTTGCGGACAGCAGGAGGCGATCAATCAGGCCATCAGCCTCCTAAAACCGGGGGGACAATTGATTGTTATCGGAATTCCTGAGGAAGACTTTATAAAATTTGATGCGCATAATATGAGAAGAAAGGAAATCAGCGTACAGAACATCCGGCGTCAAAATGAAAAGGTCGAGGAGACACTGAAACTTGTTGCAAATGGTCAAATAAATTTGGATGGTTTTATCACACATAAATACAATATAAACAATATACAAGAAGGCTTTGAACTGGTAGAAAACTATAGCGATGGCGTGATGAAGGCGATTGTTGAATTTAAATGATTTTATAACATTGGCTTTTTTTAAACCACGAAGTTCACAAAGACCAACGCTGTCATTCCCGCGAAAGCGGGAATCCAAATTAGTCAATGGATCATTTTAGATCCCTGCTTTCGCAGGGATGACAAATCTACCAAAAACCTTTGTGTCTTTGTGATTAAATAAATGATCGTATAGCAAATAATTATGGAGTCGATGATGGCGATACATATAAAAAAACCCTCACGGATAAAATCCGCCGGAAATAAAGTAAAGATTATAGATGAATTTATTGGTCATGTCAATTCTGGAACCTCTGAGGTGAGCGTTGCCAAAATGCAAAGTCCCGCAGGATGGGAAGAACCGGCACAAACACCTGAATTTGACGAATATACGATCGTTCTAAAAGGCTGTGTGCACATTAAAACGGCAGAGAACATATTTGTTATCAGGGCGGGTGAAGCGTTTATCTCAAGAAAAGGGGAAAAAATTCAGTATAGTACGCCTGAACCGGGAGGCGCAGAATATATAGCGGTATGTTTACCTGCCTTTTCTCTTGATTCTGTAAACCGTGAACAAAAATAAACTGCAAAGAGCGTAAAGAATACCAAGATTTAAACTACATTCCTTCCTTATTCTAGATAACTTTTTCTCATAAAAGGTGTCTAATAGTAAAAAGTGTAAAACTTATTTAACACCGGCAAAGATTGTGAAAAATTTCAGGTAACAAATATTCTAAATAACCGTATATAAAGCAGGTCGATAGAAATTTTAAATAGTAGAGACGGCTTGCCGAGTTGTCTCTATTACAAAAAAAGATTTTTTTTATTCTGTTTTTATATCTGGTGTGGAGGAGTGAATTCAATGAAGAAAAAATCAAAAAAAAGGATAATCTGGATAATAATCATTCTTGTCATTGTCGTTATTGCCGCTGTGGCAATTTCATCCGGTAACAATGAAGAGGAAAATGGGCGTGAAAAAGTAAAAGCATCCCGGCAAAATATCGTTGAAAAAGCACTGGCTGTCGGTTCCATTGAACCTGTAACAGAGATTGATGTGAAATCAAAGGTGTCTGGCGTTGTCGGTAAACTTTTTGCCGATGTTGGTGACTTTGTGCGGGCGGGGGATCCATTACTCGAAGTAAAACCCGATCCAACTCCCCTCGAGTTGGCTCAGGGAAAACGGGACGTAGAGATGGCCAGCATTGAAATGGAAACACTGAGTAAAGAACTGGAACGGGATAAACAACTTCTGGCGAAAGGATTGATATCTGACCAGAAATATGAGGTCTTGTCTCGTCAATATGAAGAAGCAAAATTGCGCCACCAGATATCCAAAGAAAAATTAGAACTGATTGAAAAAGGTAAAGTGAAGATTGCTGATACAAGTATTGAAACGGTTGTAAAATCTCCACTGACAGGTTTTATCCTCGAAAAAAATGTGAATCTGGGCGATCCGGTTGTTCCCCTCACGTCCTATCAGCCCGGAACGGCCATCATGCGTATGGCAGATATGAATGATCTCATCTTTAAAGGTACCGTTGATGAAATTGATGTCGGGAAAATCAAGGAGGGAATGGAATGTGAACTTCAGGTTGGTGCTCTGCCGAATGCGGAGATAGAGGGACATGTGATCCTTATTTCTTTAAAAGCGAAGAAAGAAGATAATACCACAGTTTTTCCTGTAGAAATAAAGATCGATAAAATTGGAGATGAAGTGTTACGTGCCGGTTTTTCGGCAAATGCCAATATCATTATTGCTAAACGGGATAGTGTCCTTTCAATACCTGAACGGGTCGTCACATTCAGAAATGATTCTGCATTTGTGGAAATACCAGCCGGGCCAGAGAAGACTGAAGAAATTTATATTAAAACAGGTCTCAGCGATGCGATCAATATCGAAGTATTAGAAGGCCTCGAAGAAGGACAGGAGGTCCTTGAAAAAGAAGTCCAGGAGATAACGTAAAAACATGAACACAAAGATAAAAAGAAGGCACAAAGAGCACAGAGGATACGAAGTTTAGTCTACATAAGTCATCCCGAAGGGATCTATGCTTTTGTCGATAGCTATACCAGCAACTGCAAAGATCTCTTCGAGATGAAAAAATAAAAAAATCCTCTGTGATCTTTGTGCACTCCGTGGTTTAAAAAGAATATGAGTTAAGGCACAAATGATCCGGAATTTATATGAAAATTTAAAAGAAATCCTGCGCGACCTCGGGCAATACAAAGCACGAACGGCAATGACCATGTTTGGTATCGTCTGGGGAACAATGACAGTCATCCTTCTGCTGGCATTTGGGGTTGGATTGGGAAAACAGATTAGTAAAAATATGCACGGAATAGGCGAAGGTATTGCTATTGTATGGCCCGGAAGAACCAGTATACCATTTGAAGGATATGGCCGCGACCGCAGCATAAGATTGACCGATCAGGATATCGAATATTTGAGATCCGAAGTGAAGGAAATAAGACGAATAAGTCCTGAGTATAGTACGTGGAGATGGCCAATACGGGTCCTTGATAAAGTAAATCGGCTTAATTTAACTGGTATTTTACCGGAATTTGGTGTGATGCGAAATATATGGCCGGAGCCCGGCGGCAGATGGCTCAATGATTTGGATATTGAACATAAACGTCGCGTGGTTTTCATTGGGAACAGGTTGCGTGATCTGCTTTTCGGGGAGAACGTAGATGTGATCGGAAAATATGTACATATTGGGGAAACACCATTTCTGATCGTTGGTGTCATGAAACCAAAAACTCAAAATTCTTCCTATAATTCCCGAGATCGCGACCGAGCCTTCATTCCATATACGACGTTTAAATCGATTGTCGGTTATCGGTATGTCAGTAATTTTGTTTATCAGATTGAAGATCCTCAAATAAATGGTTTGGTTCGTCAAAAAGTTTATACGGCACTTGGTAAAAAATTCAGGTTCGATCCAAGCGATAAAGAGACCTTGGGAATATGGGACACGACTGAATTCGACAAATTTATTGTCAATTTTTCTCTTGGTTTTACGGGATTCATGGGATTAATTGGCATTATCACACTAATTGTTGGTGGGATCGGATTAGCAAATATTATGTATGTGGTGGTACAGGAGAGAACGCGGGAGATTGGCATTCGACGTTCAGTTGGTGCAAAAGGTCGTCATATTTTTGGTCAGTTTATTTTTGAAGCATTTGTTGTTATTGGCATCGGGGCATTCTTCGGTTTTCTGCTGGCGGTGGGTCTGATTGAATTGATTGCCGCAATCCCAAGTGGAGATTTACGTGAGGCTATTGGGGTACCCGAACTGAATCTAATGGTCGCTATTGTAACGGTTGTTGTTATATCCCTGATAGGTTTTCTTGCTGGTTTTTTTCCGGCACGTCGGGCATCAAAGTTGAATGTGATAGACTGTCTCAGATTCTGACTTATGTAAAGGAATTGTATATTATGAATATATTGATGCTGATACGGGAATTTATTGAAGATATAAAATTACAGAAGACAAGAGCATTCTTGACGATGGTTGCAATCACCTGGGGAGTCCTGGCGGTTACCCTTTTGATGGCCTTTGGCGAAGGGCTTTCATTTCGAATGCGCGAAGGATTACTGAACGCCGGTGACAGAATCATCCGCGTTTATGGTGGACAGACAACTAAGAAATGGGAGGGCCTGCCCGTTGGTCGAAGAATCTGGTTAAGGAGTGAAGATTGTGACGTGATTAGAAAAAATATACCCCAGGTTGCATTTGCTGTTCCTGGATTAGGACGCCGGGCACGCCTAAGGGTAGGGGATAAAGTATCTTCTACCTATATGGAAGGTGTTTATCCGGAATTTGAATTTCTGCGAAGGACCTTTCATGGAGCCGGGGGGAGATTTTTAAATGGAAAAGACTTAAAAGAGAGAAAAAGAGTTGTTTTCCTCGGGGGAGATATTGCGAAAGAACTGTTTGGGCGGCCGGATCCTTATGGGGAGATCGTAAAAATAGATGGAATACCTTTTACGGTCGTGGGAACAATGCCTAAAAAACTGCAGACCTCGATGAATAACGGTCCCGATGATGAACGGGCTATTATTCCATTCACGACATTTGAAAGTATCTATGGTGATCCATATCTCGATGAACTGATCGTCAAACCGACACGGGTTGAATATGGGATGTATGTGGAACAGGAAGTGAGACGTGTTTTGGCAAAAAAATATAATTTTGATCCAACGGATGAACGGGCGGTTCCCATGTGGAATTTCATTGAAAATGAGCAGCAAGGGGCAAAAGTTTTTCGGGGACTAAATATCTTTCTGGCTGTGATTGGCTCGATGTCACTGATTATTGCCGGAGTGGGTGTTGCCAATATCATGTTTGTTGTTGCAAAAGAACGAACCAGAGAAATCGGAATTAAACGCGCAGTCGGTGCGAAGAAAAGTTATATCATTTTTCAGTTCATATTCGAATCATTATTGATCGCTTTTATTGGTGGCTTTTTTGGGCTTCTGATTTCGGTTGGATTAATTAAATTGGTCTGGATGCTTCCTGCTGAAGGCGGGGCAATGACTTTCCTGGGTAGACCTCTGCTCTCAGGGTCGGTTCTTGCAGTTTCTATTTTGCTGTTAAGCGCAATCGGATTGATAGCCGGTCTTTTTCCTGCCCGTAAAGCGGCTTCCATCGAACCGGTGGATGCGCTCCGGTACGAATAAACATCACAACTGTCATCTCGAAGAGAAATTGAACATTTTATGAATCGAGGTGATCATCGAACATTTGCAGGGAGATATTATTGCTATAAATTTTTATACTATGAACATTTTATAGATATTAACCAAGCGATTCTTCGTGAGAAAGAAATAAAAAAAATGAGTAGGAATAATAAACTGAAATTAATTAAGGATAAGAATCCTCAACTGAATTTTCTTGTTTTAAAAAATTATTAATCGTATGATCATTTTTGTTTATTAAGCACAACTGTGCTAATACATAATATATTTCTTAAACTTACGTAGATTCCTACGGAATGACATTCAGTCATAAATTTTATAAATAATCAAATAGATCTCTTCGAGATGACTATCGTGTATTTTTACTTTTGATTACCACTTCTAACTATACGGTTTCCCACATTTATCAACGCAAAATAAAGCCACGGTAAATATTGCCTGAACCAGTAACCAAGATATCCGTAAAACCCAATAAATTTTTCTCTTTTACCCCTGTAAATCGCTTTAGCGATTATCCTGGCCGCCTTTTCGGCTCGCATCACAAGAAAGGAAGGAACCCAGTCTTTACGATTCGGGTTATAACTCCCTCGATTATCCACCAGGCGAATCTCTGATTCAACAAACCCTGGATTAATAAGAATGACCTTGATTCCGTGTTTTGCCAGCTCACTGTGAACGGTCTCAGCAAACGCACGAACAGCAAACTTGCTCATTGAATAGGCTGATGTTCCGGGAGTTGCCATATAACCCATCACACTTGAGATGATAACCAATGAACCCTGACTTTTCTTTAAATCATCTAAACATGCATAAACAGTGTTGAGTACACCGAAAACATTCGTTTCAAAGATTTGTTTGAAATTGTCGGTAGATAATTCATCAAAATTTCCATGCATGGGAATAGCCGCATTGGCAATGACAATGTCGATCGGTCCATATGTTTGATGTGCACGAGTGACAGCCTGTTGGAGATCACTCTCTTTTTTTACATCCGTTATAATTGACTGTGCATGTCCACCATTATCTTCTATGAGTGCAACTAAATTTTGTAATCGATCTTTTCTTCGTGCGGTCACAATCAGATTTGCCCCCCGATTGGCTAATTCCAAAGCAAGCGCGTATCCGATACCTGATGAGGCCCCTGTTATCAATACATTTTTATTGGTGAATTTCATCTTGGACAATTCCAAATTTCCTTCAACGTTCCTTTTATAACATCGATAGACACAAACATGTTAAAAATCATTTCATTTGAGATTTTGATCTTCGTCAACATAATTTAGTTTTTTTAAATGTAAATATTAATTATATTGAAAGGAATTTTATCAATAAATATCTTGTTATACTATTTTGTTTAATACAAGAGAAGGAACTATAAAAAATAATAAACGTTTGATACAGTACTAATCTTAAATAGTTTTTATATACTCATTCTGAAATGAATTCGTTTATTTGATTCTGAAGGAATAAAATTGAATCGTAGTCCCTTTTCTAAAAGACACAAATCATTCGTATCACTTTTCCTTCTATTAGTTGTTACCCATTCTTTATATTCACAGGATGTAAATACAGAAAAAATCAGCAGCGATTGGGCTGCCTATCCGGTTCTTTTTTATACGAGCAGAACGAGTGCTGCTTTCGGCGCTTACGGGCTTCGCCATTTCAATTACACAGGCAGTCCACACAACTCAACTATAAGCGGTGCTGCGGTATATACATTAAAAGGCCAGATGATGTCACAGCTGGCCGGTGAATTTTATTTTCCGGGGTATAGGTTGAAAGCAGATATAGACTATCTGAACTTTCCCGATACCTATTATGGAATCGGCAATGCGACAAGCACTCAGAATGCTGAGGAGTATACATCAGAACGTCTTGGTTTTGATATGAAATTTCAAAAAGAGCTCTTATCAAGCTTTTTTATCGGATTTCTGTATGATTTTGAAAGCCATGATCTTCAAAATACGGAGCCGGGAGGTGTTCTGGATCTGGGACTTTTACCAGGGACGCGGAGTGCTTTTAATCTTTCAGGATTGGGGTTGTCAATAAATTATGACTCTCGTGATCATGTGGTTAATTGTCAGCGCGGAACTTATCTGGAATTAAGCTGGTCATTTTATGATCATTCAATTGGTAGTGATTTTAAGTATATTGAATATTTTCTCGATTTACGTCACTACCTTCAGCTCTCACAAAAAAGTATCATTGCTTTTCAGGGAACATATTCGAGGATTTCAGGCCATGCACCGATCCAGGCCTATCCGGTATTAGGTGATGACCGATTGCGAGGATTCTCCGGACGGTATATGGACAAAAATTTACTGACCTTTCAGGCAGAATATCGGAGAAATATTTTTGGAAACTTTGGCATTGTCTTATTCGCCGGGGCTGGGGATGTGGCCAATCATTTTGATAGTTTCAAACCTTCTGAATTTAAGCTGGGTGCAGGCTTTGGTTTCCGCTATACAATATTGCCGGCAAATAAACTTAATATCAGGTTTGACTTTGGATTTGGTACGCACGGCAATTCATCAATGACCTTTCTTCCTGGTGAGGCTTTTTAGGATCGTATTTAATAAAAATCACCTTGCATCATAGTACTCTTCACAATATATTTTAAATTATTAAACCTCTTTTTATTTTTTGCGTATATAAGAAAATCCATCAATCAGTGTTATATATTAAATAGATAGCGTTCTGTTATTGTTCAATCCTTAAACAATATGTTTGAAAAGGAGGTACTCAATGCCAGATCTGGAACAAAAGGGTGTATTGAAAGAACTCTTTTCATCTATTTGGTGGTTGGTTTTACTTCGTGGCTTCGTCATACTCTTGATGGGGCTTTTACTTATATTCAGACCGGTGCCGACCATCATTGTTTTGGTTTACCTGTTAGGATTTTACTGGTTTTTTGACGGGATATTCACCTTAATTGAATCCGTACGTGGCAGAAAAAGCAATCAGGAGTGGCGATGGGGTTTATTTGTCGGTATTGTCAGTGTCCTCGCCGGCGTTATTGTTTTCACCCAGCCCTACATTAGTGCGGTAATCGGAGCGACATTTGTAATTTACCTGGTCGCAATTCTAGCATTGATTTCAGGAATTTGGGGTATTATGACCGGTGTCAGACTTCGTAAAGTGATCTCTAATGAATGGTCAATGATACTTGGAGGGGTTTTAGCCGCCTTATTTGGCATATTGTTGATGGTAAATCCCCTCGTCTCTGCAATGACTCTTGTATGGATCATGGGTATTTTTGCCTTGATTGGTGGAATCGCACTTATTGCATTGTCGTTCAGGATACGATCTCTGGCGAGATAGAAATGGACCGCGGATGACGCGGATGACACAGATTCTCGCAGATTATTTTAGCATAGGGCATAGAGCAGAGCGCATAGCGTAAATCTATTTCTAATTACGCTTTGCACAATGCGCCATGCACTTTGCGTATTTTATCCACCTTCAATCATGTAATTGGAGATTTATGATGAAAAACATTTTTGTCTTTTATCTTTTGTCTTTTATCTTTTTTGTCGCTTGCCAAAAAGATGAACAGTCTGTAAAACAGGAAGAAACTAAAAAAATTACCGTAGTCTCTGTCAACTACCCCTTACACTATTTCGCTCAAAGAATCGGTGGGGATCAGATTGAAGCACTGCTCCCGGTTTCCCCTGAAGGTGATCCGGCCTACTGGAAACCGGATGAAGCAGGTATTGCGCTTTTTCAGAAAGCGGATGTGATTCTTTTGAATGGTGCAGGATACGCAAAATGGACCGACAAGGTAAGCCTGCCCACTTCGAAAATGCTTAATACATCTGAATCATTTAAAGAAAACTATATTGAATTACATGAAGGGATGACCCATAGCCATGGCCCGGAGGGGGAACATGTGCATAAAGGCTATGCATTCACCACCTGGTTGAACTTAAAGTTTGCGATAGAGCAAGCAGCTGCCGTAACAACTAGATTGGTTCAGCTACTACCTGAACAAAGAGAGTACTTTGAACTGAATTTTCAGGAATTGAAAACAGATCTGGGGATACTTGATGAGGAATTAAAAAAGCTTGGACAAGATCTGCAAGAGCAAAATCTGTTCGGTTCCCATCCCGTGTATCAATATTTGGCCCGTGGATACGGTTTGACAATCAAAAGCGAGCACTGGGAACCTGACCAGCTGATCAGCAAAGAACAATGGAAAACCTTTCAAGATAAATTGAAAAGTCATCCCGGTAAAATCATGCTTTGGGAGGGTCCTCCTCTTGCGGACGTGCAGAATCAGCTAATGGAGGCAGGTGTCAAAACTGTTGTTTATAATCCATGTGGTAATCAACCGAAATCAGGCGATTTCGTCTCGGTTATGAAATCAAATATCGAAAATTTAAGGGCAGCAATGTAACCTATCACTCTCTGAAATCATCCGTAAGGACGCTCATTAAGATAGCGTCTTTACGGATTCTTTCTATCCCCTCGATTATCTTCTGATTACATTCTGTGATATTTGCAATAAATAAAAACAAAATATTAAGTATATTTAACAATAGATCAATAAGAGACTTTTATGAAAAAAAGAAACGGTTTTAATTATAGTCTACTTGTAATTATACTACTTTCCTACCACGCATTTGCAGGTAGTAATCCAAAACATGAATTCCGCGCCGTATGGGTGGCTACGGTTGTCAATATTGATTGGCCGGATTATTATAACGACTCAGTGGCCAAGCAAAAACAGGATCTGATTGATTTGTTGGATAATATGCAACAATGTGGTATGAACGCAATCATTTTTCAGGTCAGGCCTGAATGTGATGCCCTTTATAATTCGGCCTATGAACCATGGTCTTACTGGTTAACCGGAGAACAGGGAGATCCTCCCAGTCCTTATTATGATCCGCTCGAATTTGCCATTGAAGAAGCACACAAGCGATATATGGAACTCCATGCCTGGTTTAATCCATATCGTGCCGAACGATCTGAAGGCCGGTTTATACTTGATGAAAGTCATGTGATTAATCAACATCCGGATTGGATCCTCGATTTTGGCAGCCTCAAACTTTTAGACCCCGGGCTTCCCATGTGCCGCGATTATGTCACGGATGTTATTATGGATGTCGTTCACAATTATGATATCGATGGCGTACACTTTGATGATTATTTTTACCCCTATGATGGGATCACTGAAGAAGATGCCCAAACATTTGTTGATTATCCGCGTGGATTTTCTGATATCGGTGATTGGCGTCGTGATAATGTGAACTTACTTATCAAACAGGTTCATGATTCTATTAAGGTAATAAAACCGCATGTTAAATTTGGTATCAGTCCCTTCGGGATCTGGAAAAATGGTGTCCCTGAAGGAATTATCGGTCTTGATGCCTACAATGTCATCTATTGTGATGCCGTTGCCTGGCTGCAGCGGCGCATCATCGATTATTTGACGCCTCAAATATACTGGTATATAGGAGGTGATCAGGATTACAGCAAATTAATGCCCTGGTGGGCAGCGCAAACTGATGATCGTCATATCTATCCCGGACATGCTGCATATAAGCTGGACGATTGGGCCCGGCCATCAGAAATGCCCAACCAGATCAGACTAAACAGACAGACGGATGATGTTTTCGGCAGTGTTTACTTTAGCGCTGTGCAAATCAGAGCAAATCATTTCGGATTTCGGGATAGTTTACGTCACGACTTATATCGTACACCAGCTATTATACCTTCAATGAACTGGTTAGATTCAATCCCACCAAATCCGCCGCTAAATTTAATTGCACTTGATGTTGATGCCGGCACCCTGTTACAGTGGGATGAAGCATCATCTGCATCTGATGGAGAGAGTGCACGAAACTATGTGATTTACAGGGTTGAAGGAGAAGATTCCCTTGATCATTCCAATTCGGAAAATGTATTAGATATTATTTCTTCAAATGAAAGGGAGTATCTGGATGTCAGTGGTTCCGAGTACACCAGGTATCATTATGCAATGACATCTCTCGATCGTCTGCATAATGAAAGTATATTGTCTAATTCAGTAGATCTTATCTATACTGTAATTGAAGAGCCAATTGTAATGACTGTTTCTGAGTTTAAACTTTATCAGAATCTTCCAAATCCGTTTAATCCAGTCACAATGATCAATTATCAATTACCAATGATCAGTAATGTAGAATTAAGCATATATAATGTACTTGGACAAAAAGTGGCAACCTTGGTATCTGAAAAACAGCAAGCAGGATTGCATCAGGTTAAATGGGATGCTAGTGGATATGCTACTGGCATATATTTTTATCGTATTATTACAGAGTCATATCAGGATATGAAGAAGATGATTTTGGTTCGATAGGTCGATTGGATTCTCAATTGCTGATTTTAAAGGTATGAACAGATAGGGTATAGGGGTATAAAGGTGTAAGGGTATAAGGGAATAAGGTATATGGTATATAGGGTATATAGGGTATATAAAGTTTATAAAGGATATAATTGTTTGTTATGATGAAATCTCGTTTCTTGTTTATGATTGGTTTCCTCTGCTTATTATCGAATATTGCATTACAAGCAGAAATTCAATATTTGCATCCTATTCCGGGGTCTGAAAATCATCCAAAAGAAACAGTCCTTATTATTCGATTCAACGATACGAAACCTGAAGATATAACAAATCTTCACACATTCATATCTGTTTCAGGAGACAAAAGCGGTGATTATGATGGGCGAATTATTAGATGTAACGATGGAAAGACGATCAATTACCAGACTTCTGATTATTTTAAAGCGGGAGAAAAAATCACAGTCCGTCTTACTCCCCAAACAACTGGGTTCGCTCAGGCAGTTCTGGATACAAGTTTCTCCTTTACCATAAAAGATCAGCAATATGCGCCTACCCCAACCCAATTTTTAAAGTACTCTGATGATCCATTTATATCTGTTAACGCTAATACTCAAAAGCAAAACGCAACCTTTGATCCGATCATTCGCAATGGTATCTCCATTCCGTCTGATTTCCCCTGGGTAGACATCAGTATCAAAAACAACCCGGATAGTGGATATATCTTTTTGAATAACTGGGGCGGCCCCCCTTACAATATGATTTTAGATAATGACGGAAATCCGATCTGGTACTGGAAAACCGATGACCGCCAGCGGGATTTCAAGGTACAACCCGATGGGCGTCTTACAATGCGTGTACGTGAGGGATATGGAGGAGGAGGGCACATTGCCCTTGATTCCACATACTCAGTCGTTGATACATTTTTTGCGCCACCAGGGTATGCAGTTGACGAACATGAACTACAAGTACGCCCAAACGGCAATTATTACATTATTGCACTGGAGTGGCAGATATGGGATATGAGTGATATTGTACCGGGAGGAAATCCATCGGCAATTGTCGTCGGTAACCATGTTGTTGAAATGGATGCGGATGATAATCCATTATTCATATGGCGTTGTTGGGACAATTACACTATAACAGATGCCGTTCATGAGGATTTAACTGCAGGATTTATTGATTATATTCATATGAATGCAATCGAAGTCGATCTTGATGGAAACCTTCTTGTCTCCTGCCGACATATGGATGAGATAACGAAAGTAAATCGCCAGACGGGCAGGATTATGTGGCGGCTCGGTGGTGTGAATGATGACTTTGCCTGGGATGATCCTGACCGGATTACCTATCAACATGATATCAGAGTACTTTCGAATGGAAACTATACAATCTTCGATAACGGTAATCATCACGATCCAAGTTTTTCAAGGGCTATCGAACTAAAGCTGGATACCTTATATTGGACCGCGTCCACAGTGTGGGAATTCAGAGACAATCCCGATAAATATACCTGGTGGATGGGTAATGTTCAGCGATTACCATCCGGTAATACATTAATAAATTGGGCTGATGGTTCACTTCCGAAAGTTACCGAGGTAGCGCCGGACGGTACAAAAGAATTAGAACTTAACTTTGAAAATGGAGCACACTGTTATCGCGTGTTTAAATTTCCCTGGAAAGGAAAAGCGATTAGGCCATATCTTATTCTTGAATCATACCCCGATCGAATTACATTATTGTTTAATAAATTTGGTGATGAGGATATCTCTCACTATAATATATATGGCGGTAAAAGCCCCAATCCGGATCAAGTTATCGCAACCTCCCACCAACCATTCGTTCATCTCTACGAGTTAGATAATTTGTCCGATTACTATTTTAGAGTGACAGCGGTAAATTCATCAGATGATGAAAGTGAATATTCGAATGAAGAGCACGTATTTGTCAATATTATCCCACCGGGCGAAAATATGGTTGTCAACGGTGATTTTAGCGATGGCTTTAATTACTGGAATTTTTATGTTGAACAGAGTGAAGCGAGTGCTGATCATTTGATTAATTCGTCAGGAGAATTGGAGATTCAAATCTCTTCCGGTGGATCGTCAAATTGGCATGTTCAGGCATTATACCCGAATCTGGTTCTTGTCGAAGGATCAGAATATCTATTTGAATTCGATGCCTATGCAACGCAAAACAGATATATCCAGGCGGAGTTGGAAAAGGATGGCAATCCCTGGACAAATTACAGCAAAATGGGTCTTTCTTATATTACACAAGAAAAACAACGCTTTTCGCGTCAGTTTATCATGGAGGAACCGACTGATTTTAACTCAAGAATTGTATTTAATGTCGGTGCGGAAAATACGGATATTTTTATTGATAATGTCTCTTTGAGAGGAGTAGTTACAAATCTGATAGAGGATACACAAGATATTCCACCTTTATATTTCCTCGGCAAAAATTATCCAAATCCATTTAACCCGATTACAACCTTCAGGTATCATGTCCCCTACTTAAGTCATGTCTCAATCGTCGTGTACACTATCCTTGGAGAGTCTGTGAAAACGGTCATTGACAAAACACATCATCCCGGTGTATACGCTCTCACCATTGATGGATCGGATCTCAGCTCGGGACTATATTTCTATCAGATGGCCGCCCAATCGATCGATGGATCAAACTCTTTCAAGCAAGTCCGTAAATTGGTCATCCTTAAATAGCCACTTCATTCTTTTATCATTGCGTCTTTGCAGATAAAAACGTAAATTAACTTAATTATGAAACGTTAGAAAGTAAGTTTTTTAATAACCTTACCTTTCATGTGGGGCGCTTTTCCAAGTTGAACAATCATATACATCTTTGTAGTTTAAGAGAGATTAACTCATTATGAACGTGAATGAGAGAACACTGCAGGAAAAAATTGATTCACATTTAACCGCGCTGAATTTGTCACAAATTTGTTCTCAGTCATTATGTAAAAATGTCGATATAGAACGGGCATACATATTGACCGGAGGGTGTCTAAATCGGGTGATCGGAATCGATCTGAAGCATGATCGACGATCACTGGTCTTAAAGGCCACCCCTGCAGAAAAAGATGCAGGTTTAAAACACGAATATGCAGTCCTTCAATATTTTATGGACAACACATCGATGCCGGTTCCATCACCATTATTCTTTGATGATAGCGGTGATATTATTCCTGGCACATATTTTGTCATGAGAAAGCTGGATGGGGTTGCGATGCATCATCTGAATTTCTCTTTACATGATATTAGAGATATCACTGAGCAGGTGGCAAAAATTGTTATTGAACTTCACCAGAAAAAAAGTAATCACTTTGGCGGTGTCGATGACACTGGAAAACAAAAAGCGACAAAATGGGCTGATTTCTGGCTGCCAAAATTTGATCAGGCCTTGCATAAAGTGCGATCCGGAGGTCATGTACAGGAAAATATATTTAATAGAATCGAAAAAGTCAGACCGCACCTTGAAAAATTATTAGAGATAATTCATACAGCAACCCTTACCCATTATGATATTTGGTCTGGAAATATCATGCTCAATAAGAATAATGGGGGATTGAAAATCTCCGGGCTACTGGATGTGCAGGGATACTGGGCGGATTATGCCCGGGAACTGTCTTTTATGGAAATGTTTGGTGTGGCAAATGATTACTTTTATAGTCTCTATCAACAGGTTCATAAAGTGGATGATACTTTTCATGTCCGCAAGGATCTGTATAATCTGAAAATGCATCTAAAGCACATTCACATGTATCCGGATCAGGTCTATTATCGACAAGGAGCTGAACAGTGCCTCCGCACAATAGAAAATGAAGTTAAGTACCTATAGAATCAATCCTGGCAAATAAGTTCAGGTGTTGTTATCCCGATAGAATCGGGATATGAAAAACCAAAACCACAGAGAACACTGAGACGTGACTCTGAGACCTCTATACGTTTTTGTTATTAATTTATTGATAGAATAACTACTTTTTACTTTTACCTTTTTAATTGTTTGTTTACTCAGTATCCTCTGTGGTTTTTTTTGACACTACCTAAATTTAAATGAGGGGTAATAATGTATAAGTCTTTATCGGTTTGTATCTTGCTCATTTTTTTGTTCACAGTTTTTATCCAGTGTGAGCAAAAAGTCCATATTGGCAAGCCTGGTTTCTATGCTTATTATACTAAAACTGATCCCAAAAATGTCATCACTGGTCCGTTTCCCGATATTATCGTGAATATCGATGAGAAAAAACAGATCGTATTTAGCGGCCGAACAAGTTATTTACCTTTTCTGGCAACTGTTAATGGAGAATATCCATTTGACGAATTGATTACACGTTCAGGTGATGGTTCAGCAGAAAGACCCGATAAAAACAATATGTATTCATACGTGAGGATTATTCATCAAACTCAGGATGAGATTTTAGTTCATTGGCGCTATATGGCAGATATGGATTATGTGGACTTTGATGGTGTTGTGCATGAATATTATTATTTCAGCCCTGATGGTCGGGTAAAACGAGAGGTTCGGAAGGGAGAAAAAAATCTGTTAGACTTTCGCGATCCAAGAAATAAAATAGTTGAGGAGACGACTCTCAGTGAAACAGGAATAAGAACAGAATCCATCAGAAACGCTTTACCATCGAAAAAGAATGTAGCAGCCACTAAAGGAAATCCCGTACGTCAAAGTCATGCCATTAAGCCGACACTTATCTGGCGATTTGATGAAGGTCTTAAAGAACGCAGTTATGACGAAAAAGACTTTACATTTCAGACAAGAACCATGGTGCCATGCAAAATCTTCGGAAATATTGCCTTATGGAAAGCAGGAATTTCGGGTACCGCTCTCGCTTTTGATGGTTACAAATCAAAAGTTTCCATGTCAAATGGCGTTTTCCCGCGGGAAATTGACAGCTGGGCATTCGAAGGATGGGTTGCTCTCGGTGCCTATCCCTGGAAATGGGGGGCTGTCATTGATCTCACAAAAGATAATGAGGGCCTGTCCATTGGGATCACGGATGTTGGTGAGATTGGACTAACCTATAAATCCGGGGAAACCGATTTACGAATTGTCTCCAGCGAACAGCTTCCATTATATGAGTGGACTCATTTCGGTCTGGTATATAATAAAAATGAAAACACGGTCAGGATATTTATTAATGGTAAGTCAGTCAAAGAAACCAAGTTGGAGATCCCTATGCTTACGGTGCCTGATAATGAAATGGTTGTCGGCTTGAACAAATCTCCGGATATAACCACCGAACATGTTTCCCGTGACTATCCACCTGAAGTTCGCACACCTAAAGGGAATCAACCCATGATTTATGGGATTGAGGGACTTATTGATGAAATTCGTTTTTATAACATGGAGGTTACAACAGAGCAGATACTTGATTCCTATAGCAATCTTAAACCTTCTGATGATATTTTAAAGAATCCAGATCTGGAAAAAAGAGTTCTTCCGGGAATGGTGGATGGTACTAATGCGGAAAAATTTGGCGCCATCTATACAAATCTTAAATACCATGATTTATGGGATAATCTCTGGCGTTCCAGTGATTATCCGGATATCGTTGTTCGTTTTGATGAATTGCCTACTAGTGTCGTCTATTGGAGAGGTACTAATTACGG
>Ga0209536_100003304_pt1 | contig 25958 bp, 17 predicted proteins | sample DeeMarSeWOR28_12_FD_187461 | JGI IMG/M metagenome (GOLD analysis project Ga0209536, IMG submission 187461) | Marine sediment microbial communities from White Oak River estuary, North Carolina - WOR-2-8_12 (SPAdes) (version 2) | ecosystem: Environmental > Aquatic > Marine > Intertidal zone >...
AGAAAAGCAAGTAGTATCCCGATAATGGCTGACGAGTCTTTATACACATATGAAGACGCGGAAACATTGATCAAGCATGAAGCTGTCGACTTCTTTGGGATGAAACTAATCAAGCATGGGGGAATTTTTCAAACAAAACGAATAGCAAAGTTAGCTGAAGACAATGGCATAGAGTGTGTCATCATCAGTCCTTGGGAAACTCAAATCGGAGTTTCTGCTGCCGTTCATTTAGCGTTGTCAGGTTCAAACTTTAACCACCCACACGAGATAGCCCTAGGATCTTTGAAAGATGATCCATTCCACGGTTTAGTGGAGGACAATGGGAAATATCTGCCTCCTTCGAAAGTGGGACTTGGAATATCTGAATAGCAAGAAGAGATGGTGGACCGAGCGAGATTTGAACTCGCGACCTTCTGGATGCAAACCAGACGATCTGCCAGGCTGATCTATCGGCCCACGTCTATCGAGAGCGTTTTCGGTTGATTGTTTTAACCCTTACGCTCGCAACTATTTCTCAGCAGTATAATCCTCTCGAATCGAGTCTAGCCAGAATGGGGCACCTTTCAGCTGCGAGGCCTCCTCTATACTGAGTTCTTCGATTTTGACCTTAGACATGTCATCGGGGATTATGCCGCTCACGCCGGCAGGGTCTTCAATCACGAGTGTGAAAGGAAACTCACCCTCAATTGCACGATTCATGTTGGATAAAATTTCAGCACCCTTTGCCTTCTCCTCAGCCTTCTCAGCGAAACCAATGGCAGTTTCAACAACAGACATTGTTCGTTGAAGGACCCCCTCAACATTGGTGATGAATGACTCAGCTGCAGGGCCGGGCTCAACATCTATTCCAAACTCAGGAAGTCTGAAGGTTCCTGACCCCGACCGCACAACTCGAGACCTCATCAGTTTCAGGTCATCAATGTGTAGTGTAAAACGAGTGGGTTTTCTCTGTTCCGCAGAAAAGACATCGGTGTGGCTGAAGTTGCACGATGGGCATTCCATTGAGAACATAGCAAGTTCGTTGAAGTACGGGATGCTGTAGAGCATGGAACGGACTATGAGGTTTGCCTGATTGCATGATGGGCAGATAATGCCATGCTCGTCCTTTTTGGTCATGTGAATCATCCCTGTTGACGTGTATCATCCTATAAGGGTGACCGTGTGGGCTAGGAATACATCCGTAGAAGGCTCAAAAGCAATCAAGTTTCTAAAGAAGATAAGCGCGCCGAGGCCTTGGTCTATGACGCAAGAGGATTCAGGAGTACAGTACGCCACAAACCAACTGAGGTGCACACCCTATGGAGATCAATAGCCTGTACATCATCAAGCGAGATACAGGGGTGTGTATATATCACAAGGATTTCAGTGAGTCAGGATTCGACCCACAGCTTCTTTCTTCGTTTCTGGTGGCTATGACCTCTTTTTTCGATGAAGCAACTCGTTCTATGACCTCACAAGCACGAGCTTTCGAGGGTTCGAATTACAAAATTGTTGTTGAGTTTGGTGAATGGACACTCGGTGCAATCTCAACCAGAGAAGACACTGCACACGTGAGGAAAAAACTGAGGAGAATGATTGAACGGTTTGAAGAGCAGTTCAATGTCTTGAGATGGGTTGATATTGATCTGGCTGTTCACACTCGCTTTGAGCAAAGCGTCATAAACGAGTTCATCAGAGACCGCATAAGTTCTGACACCATTATTACAGTTCGTGCAGAGTGGCAATACTACACAAAGCGACCTGATGTAATGTCATTTCTCAGGATAATTCCAGCCATCACATCCGTAAAGGATGCTGCCGAATTTATTGAAGTTCCCATAGAAGTGGCGATGAATTTGACTGCAGAAGCATTATGGGAAAATGCAATCACAGTGTACAATCCAGTAAAACCCGATGACATCTATCAAGCTACGGCGCTAAGTGGCAAGAATGATGATGAAGAGGAACTTTCCCCAGAAACTGCACGAGCTCTTACCGAGATTGATGGTGAAACACCTGTTTCGATTGCCGCCGAAAGGATGAGAACACCTGACATGAAACGGTTTCTTCGAGATGTAGCGATTCTTGAGAAACGAAAGATGATTGAACTTGTCACTCCAGCTCATGCAGTTGCAGTGAGATACACATCTGCATTACAATCACTTCTCAGAGGATGCGCCAAAGTAGTCGGTATCAATGCCATGAGGAAAGTGTTCTTCATGTCCAGAGAGGAGTTGGTCGAAACATACCCTTGGATGGCATATGTAACACTTGAGCTAGGGATAGATGTTGAGATGCGAAGCTCGTTGACTGCTGCAACAATCAAGGGTTCTATCGGACCTGATGTTTTGAATGATGGTTTTAGGGCTCTAATGCAATTCATTACCAGAAGAGTAAAAGACCTGACTGGTGCCCAACCAATAAATAGAATCATTGAAAACACCCGAGCAGAAATACAACAGCAGTTCCCAAGTACTGTCTTTGAAATTGAATGGGAAACTCTAGTTATGTGAAAAGTTGACAACATCAACACAACACACAAAACTAGAATATAGTTCAATGATTCAGCGGAATGTTAGGAGCAGAAGCAAAGTGTCGCAGTCCGGGTGGAAGTATGCAGCTATCATAATCTTCACTGGATTTTTGATTCTCGTCATTGCAGAGGTCATGTACTTCACCGGATTGAGATCTTTACTCAATGTCCTAACCACAACACTGAGTCCAGTTATCGCATTTCTCCTTGGAATCATAGGTCTGAACTTTTTTGGACGCGAATCGTTGGTAAAGGAGGACCGGTTCCATGCAATGAATGTCTGGATGGCTTTGGGATTAATTGTTTTCAGTCTTGCAGAAACAGCAGGAGTTCTGATTAGATATTCAGGGATGCCAATAGAGATCTGCTTCACAGTTGGTCTTGTTCAGATGCCAGCACTATTACTTTGGGGCTTGGGTGTGGTTGGTTATCTACGATCCTCAAACTCAGCACTGAGGGTAATCACTGGAAATAGAATTGGTTCGATTCTAGTCATGATTGTAGCTCTCGCAGGTCTTGGAATGACAGTTATCATATCCGTGATCAAACCAGCTCAAAACTTACTCATCACATTTGTATCAGTACCGATGGTGGTGGGGCTTGGAGCTACACTATTCATCCTTGGCGGATTAGTATGGATTCTACGAGAAGGACTCATTGCTCGGCCATTGATTCTGATGTTTCTTGGTGTGCTGATGTTATTCATTCGTAGTATATTCTGGGCATTCATTCAATACTGTCCAGGGTCACCATTCGATTATATGACAGTTATAGAAGGGTATGTCCTTGTAGGAGCAGCTCTTGCTGTTGCTAGTAAACTCGACACTGTCGATTTAGCTGATGAAGATGAGTACGAAGAATGATTACTCCTCATCCTCAGCTATTCGTCGAGCAATCATCTCACGGACATTAGGTGGTAATGAATCGGGATCATTCTTGTATTGTTCCTTCAACTTCTCAATCATCTCGGGAGTTGGTCTCCCTGAGCCAATTGGTCCGCTATGACCGATTGTTTCTTGCTTTCCAACTTTCTCTTTCTTATCGTCACCCATTTTTTCGACCTCAATCATTTGTTTGATCATATCTCGCATTGGTGGAGGTATTGAGTCTGGATCTTTCTTGTACTTCTCTTTTATCTTCTCAATCATCTCAGGAGATGGTTTCATACCACCCATTCCTGCAGCCATTCCACCACCCATTCCCATCATCATCATTCCATGACCAGATGGAGTGGGTGTCTCTTTCACACCATGTTTCTCAACCTCAGACTTAGCAACCTCAGCAACTTCCTCTGTTAATTCATCAACACCTTGGTGTGCATAATAGGTGTCGTACAATGACTTGAATACTCCATTGAGTGCAAGTAGTTCCTCGTGTGTTCCCTGTTCTACCAAATCACCATGGTCAAACACAAACACCCTAGATGCATTAGCTATTGTTGTTAGACGATGTGCAATCACAATTGTAGTTCTGTTTGAGAACAACCGCTCTTGTGCATCCTGAACTAGAGACTCACTATATGCATCCAGCCTGCTTGTCGCTTCATCCAAGATGAGAATCTTAGGATCTGCTAGCATTGTTCTTGCAATAGTTATCATCTGCCGTTGACCCGCACTCAGATTCTTACCACCCTCGATGATGATAGTATCATAACCATCAGCAAGAACCTCAATGAACTCATTCGCTCCAATCTCCTTGCAAATAGCATAGATCTCCTCTTCGGTTGCATCAGGACGACCGTAGCGGATGTTCTCAAAGATGGTGTCATCAAAGAGATAGGGCTCTTGTGGAATCAGGGACATTGAATCATGTAGAGATTCCTGAGTTACCAATCTAAGGTTCTGACCTCCAATGAAGATTCCACCCTTTAACGGATCATAGAAGCGATTGACCAGTGAAGCGATAGTGGTTTTGCCAGCACCAGTATGACCTACAATCGCAACCATTTCACCGGGCTCGATTGAGAAGTTCACATTGTTCAAAACAGGTGTGTTCTCCACATATTCAAATGTGACATCTTGGAAATATATGCCGTCACTCTCTTCAGCAAGTGGTTCTGCATCAATAGCATCTGCAATTGCGGGTTTTGATTCAAGGATGTCCATAACTCGGTCCATAGCTGCCATTGAAGCTTGCACCTGTGTAGCCATCATACTCAAGGAGAGCAGTGGCCAGAGAAAACGATTAATCAGTACAACTCCGAGGAAAAGATCCCCGATTGATATCAATGGAAGTGTTCCAACAGCTAGACTTCCAGCAACAAACAACATTGCAGCAAGAGCAAATTGACCGATAGACCGAACGAGTGGCTGCATTGCACTCATCAGAATCATAAACCTGAAACCGTGATGATATGATTTCTGGTTTAGTTCCATCATGTTCTCAGCTAACTCCTTCTCTCGATTGAATGCCTTCGCAACGTGGATACCACTTAGATTCTCAGCTATCTGACCTGAGACAGCACCAGATGCTCTTCTAGAAGCGAGCATGATTCGTTGCCCAACTGTTCCAAAGAGGACTGTAATGAAAATCACTCCGGGTAGAACAACCAATGTGGTCAATGCGATTAGCGGATTTACCCACCAAAGAAGCAGGAAAGAAGATACAAGCATTAGTGCCTGACTTGAGAAGTCAATTATTACTTGGACCCCAGTACCAAGCTCTACTGTATCAGATGTCACTCTCGAGGTGACATTTCCACTTTGTTCACTCTTGTGATATGATAAGTCAGCTCTGAGGAGATTGGCATAGAGGTCCTCTTGGATGTTTTGGACAAAGCCAGCCTGTGCTCCAGCAAGTATCCATGTGTTGACACTTGATAAGGTCCATGATGTCACCTTGAAAAGGACATAGAGTCCTGTCAGGAAGAGAATGGATTCAATAACTGGATTTTCTGCAAGAACAGCTTCAATACCAAACTTGAGGATGAGGGGGTCGAATACAGCGACAATGGTCGCCACTAAAGATAATACAGCACCAATCGCTACAATCCGTTTGAAACGACCAAGATATCCCACCATCTGACCGAGTAGAATTCTAATTGGTCTACTACGTTTTTCTTTCTGACCAGCAAGTGCTGTTGGACCTCGCCTTCCGTGCATTGCCATTAAGCAGCACCTCCTCTAACTGGAACACTTGCAAGAAGTGATTGAGCTCCAGGAAGACGCTCGAAAATCTTGCGATAGTGTTCCGAGTCGCGAAGGAGATCTTCGTGACATCCGGCGGCGATTATCTGGCCTTTATCAACTATTATCACCAAGTCAGATTCAATCAGTGTCCGTAGGCGTTGTGTGACAGTTATGCTTGTGCGGTTCACCATCACCTCATCCAGAGCCTTTCGCATGAGAAACTCTGTCTGAGCATCAACGGCACTAACTGAGTCGTCCAGTAGGAGAATCTTTGGATCTTGAATGATTGCTCTCGCAATGGCAAGGCGTTGTCTTTGGCCTCCTGAGAGCGTCATTCCTCTCTCGCCAATCATGGAGTCATATTGTTCAGGGAGTTCAACAATGAACTCGTGAGCTTGTGCTCGTTTAGCAGCCTCAATTATTTCCTCTTCAGTAGCATCACTTCTGCCAAAGGCGATATTGTCACGAACACTCATTCTAAACAGGAAGATATCCTGTTCAACAAGACCCACAACATCGCGAACAGACTCAGTTCGTACATCCCTTAAGTTTACACCGCCTACACGAATGGAACCTTCTGTAGGATCATATAGTCTAAGCAGTAGCTTCAGGACACTACTCTTCCCTCCACCAGGTCCTCCAATCAGAGCAACTCGAGAACCACCGGGGATTCTGATATTGAAGTCCTTTAGAGCATAGTGATCATTGTTGTTCCCATTAGCACCATATTGAAAACTGACATTCTCGAAGACAATGTCCCCAAGCCAGTCTATCTCAGTGACTTCCTCTTCAGGTTCTACCAGTGTTTCGTGCCAGTTCAGAATGTCGACAATTCGTTGCGCATTCACATACCCTCCACGGAGTACTAAGAGCATTCGTGGTAACATGAAGTTAAAGCCCTCAAGTGCGGCTAATAGCGCTAGAATCGTTATCATATCACCGGGAGTGATCACTTCATTGATTACAGCATAGCTAGCATAAAGAAAAGCAATTGTTATCATACCTACTAGAACTAGAGCAGGAACATAGAATGCCGCAAGTCTCCCCTCAGCTGCTATTGTTTCCTCATACCCTTTACTGATGTCATGGAACTTGGTCTGTTCATAGTCCTCCTTGCCAAAAGCTCTAACAACCTCAATTCCAGTGAAGACACCTTGGGTTCTAGCAGTAAGGAGTTCCATTTCCTCTGAACGTTTCCTACGGACAGGTTCCACAGCATTCGCATATCGATAAGAAAATGCAAGGTAGATGGGTGTCCCAATCAACATTATGAATGTGAACCCGTATACTGGAAGAGAGAATCCGCCAAGATTCAAAACCAGAAAGTTCTGCAAAGCGGGTCTGAAGTCTATTCCAATGAGGATGATAGCTGTTATCCCAAATGAAATGAAACTACCAGCAAGATTCCGAAGTGCTGGATTAAGAGAGAATCTAACCCATGAAATATCCTGCATTGCTACAGAAAGAAGTCGCTTACTGTCAACCTCATCGTGGAAGGTCATGCTGTAATCTTGTAAGGCTTCGAAGAAGTCCTGTCGAGCATCTCGCTCCCATCGGAGAGTCACAATTGCCCAGACATATCCTACAATAAAGTACAGACCCATATAGAGCAAACCAAGTCCGATTATGATCCAAACATATGTCACAAATAATGGAGACAGTGATAGAGCTGGTGATCCATCTGCTAGAACCAACTCATCCACAGCCATCCCAATGATAACAGAAGGAATTGTTACCAGTAATGTGGAAATGACCGTGAGGAGTAAAGCAAAAAAGGTCACACCTTTGTTTCTCATCAATCCACTCAACATATATCGAGCTGGACTTTTTGCTATGGTTTTACCACCATTGTTTCTTGCCAATCTATGTTCCTCCGGATTCAAGTACGTCGATGAGTGTTGACATTCTAGTCTTCATCTCCTGAAGATGAACCAGTAGTTTTTGTCTATCCTTTGGTTTCAGGGATTTCGCTGTTTCTTCCAAAGATTCCATAGCGAATTCAGTGCCATGAATATGAAATTGGATGCGTTCTGAAGGGTCCAATAACTTTTCCCACACTCTTGGTCCCAATCGTGCCCTATGACCGACAGCTCCTCGCCGTTTCTTGATGATCATCACCATATGATTTCGACCTTCAGCAGTAAGAGTGTAGGTCTTGCTACGTCCCTCTTGTTTGACCGTTTTGATGATTCCAGAATCCTCAAGCGAAGAGAGGAGAGGATAGATTGTGCCAGGACTTGGGTTCCAATCTCCACCCGTTAAATCATGCAGTGCTTGCATGATTTCTGTTCCAGTCATATCCTTCGACTTTAGGAGACGTGGGATAATGTGACGAAGAAGACCTCTTGGTACAGACTGAGGCATCTCCAGATGTTCACATTCCTTTTGATGGCCACCTTCATTCACGAGGATCATCCTCAATTATATCGGATACGATTATCGAATACGATATTGTTTCGATATCGAATGCGATATAAATACATCGGTTCGTACATAACTGGACTTAGGGGAAGTTTGATAAGACCCCTATAGTCGTGTAGCAAAATAGCGAGTGATGTTACGTTGGGAGAGAAAGCGAAGGTCAAGGAAACGGTACGGTTGTATTCTAAAGTCTGGCAACTACCTACGTATGGTCAGATAGTACTGAGAATGGTCTTTCTCGTTCTAATAGGTTCGAGTATCCTCACACTGACAAAGGGAATCATACTGACTGTATTTCTAAGCTATCTAGCTCTACTGGGAGTGCCTGTATTCATTGGCTCAGGTCTGCTTTACTTGATTGCAACAGAAGAAGGGTCTCCTCTTGATGGTAGAAGGACTGCTGGGCTGGTTCAATTCGGATTGATCTTCTGGATTGTCTTGATCATCATCGGGGGTATTGTTGATTTCGCTGTTTCTTCAGTCGTATATGAGATTCGTTTCTCAATACTTGGTGTTTCAATCTCCTACATGGTATTCACATTCCTTGTAAATGGACTTAGTGACCACCATCCATTGAGAAACACGATTGCAGCGCTCATGCCACCAATACTCTGGACAGCAATTCAATTCATCATAGCTCCAATTGTAGCTGAAATCCCAGTGTTTCCAGAGTTCTGGTACATTCAGGTCATTGTGTCACTTGTTATTGCATCACTTGTCGTGCATTACATCTACAGGGCTGTGAGTGTGCCTTTTGAGAGAGACCTCGGGATAAATGGACCTGAGCTCCTTAGAGCATTTGGCCATGATTTTCTGGCAGGAAACCCAGAACCACTCGAGAAGAACCTCACAAGTTTCTCAACCCTTCAGGACATCCCAGTAGAGATTCTGCTATTCAAGGATGACGATGGTCCTGTAGCATGTGGGGTCATAGAATATGTGCATCCAGGTCCCTTTAGGGATATTGGGAGCAGCGACCTTCCTTCAGTAATCATAAATCACATTCAGAAGAAACATGAAATACCTGCATTCGTTATGCATGGTAGCTGCACACATCAGCAGAATTTGACAACAAAAGAAGACTATCCAAAGGTATTGGCTGAGATAGACAGACTCATCGAAGAAACCGAAGTTCATGAACTTATTTCGGGACCACATTGGTCAGACGGAGGTAAGTTCAAGGTCTGGAGTCTGTTCGTTGGAGATGATGTTCTAACAATAAGCACAAGCGCCCCAGAGTTCACAGATGATATTTCGTTGGATGTTGGCTATGATGTAGCCAATATGATTCGAGACAGAATTCCACAGATTGGTGGCGTAGCTGTCGTGGACGCACACAACTGTATTGATGACAAAGCAGTATCTGTAACTCAGGGAGATCCAGAAGCAAGTGAGTATGTAGGTACCGTTTCAGGAGCAGTGTTCTCGACCATTAACAACGAGAAGACCAAGATCCAACTCGGAATGCATCAAATTGTACCAGATGATATCAGTCCCAAGGAAGGGATGGGACCAGGTGGAGTAATCGCAGTAGTGTTCAAGATGGGCGAGAGAGAGATGGCTCTTATTTCCATAGATGGGAACAATGTGGAGCCTGGATTTAGAGAGCAAGTTCAGAGTGTGCTCAAGCAACAGGGATTCGATGATGCAGAGATAATAACAACCGACACTCATGTTGTCAATGCAATCTCACTCTCCAGTAGAGGGTATCCTCCTGTTGGGAGAAACAAGCCAGATGTAACCCTTGATCACATAGTTGCAGCATCGGTGAAGGCCCGAGAACGAATACAGCCAGTGAAAGTAGGCCTCGGGTTTGGAGAAGCAACTGGTCTAAGGACCTTTGGCGAGAAAGGATTTGATATTCTCACACAAGATGTAGCAGAGGCGTATGGAATTGCCAAACGGGTCGGTTTAAGGGTCGGTGGCAGCTCACTCTTGCTATACATACTCCTAGCATTCCTAATCTAAGGCATTTCGATAGAGGTATATGCATAAGCTCCAGCTCTTTGTTTCTAGTCTGTTGGTGACAACAATGAAGAAACGGGTCTTAGTCTGTCTAACAGGAGCAAGTGGTTCCATCTATGGGGGCAGATTACTGAGAGCTCTCAAATCGGATGGGCACGAGGTTCACCTGATAGTTAGTAAATGGGGAGAAGAGACCCTCAAGTATGAAACAGGGATTAGTGTAGATGACCTCAAGAAAGAATCGGACTTCTTTTACGACGAATATGATCTTGCAGCAGGTCCAGCCAGCGGAACTTTCCCCCTTGATTCAATGGTTGTAATTCCATGTTCCATGAAGACTCTTGCGGGGATTGCACACGGTTATGCAGACAACCTCATCGCAAGAGCTGCGGATTGTAGTTTGAAAGAGAGACGAAAACTCATTCTTGTTCCGAGAGAGTCACCACTAAATCTGATTCAGATAAGGAACATGGCTACTGTGACAGAAGCTGGAGTTATTGTGATTCCAGCAAGTCCTGCATTTTGGGCTAAACCAAAGACCATTGAGGAATTAGTAGATTCTGTTGTGGAGAGGGTCTTAGCACATCTAGATATATCTAAAGACTCCGCAGCTCAATGGAAGGGTGAATAGTAGACGTGTAGTTAGCTCCAATGCAATGGAGTACCACAGTGGTCGCAAATCACGGTCTCACCAGGAAGAGCCCGTTTGGGTAATGCTGCACGACAATTCGCGCACTCAATCTTCTTGGGAGCTGTGTCACCTGTCTTTGCCTGAAGTTTTAGAAGGACCTCTCTTAGATTCTCCTTCATTTCTGAAAGAAGCATCTCCATTTTGCGTTCATCGTCGCTGGCAACAGAGATTTTCATTGTGAGATTATCTTTCGATACAGAACCGATCACAATATACTCAGTTCCAACCAATGCCTTTCCATAATACCAAGATTCCTCACCGTTCTTGGTGCCACTCTTTTCGCCAACGAACTTCACACTCTGCTGTTCGATGACATCATTGATAATATCCAACATTTCTTGAACATCTGCATCAGGGTCAATCTGATATTCAGCAGCCCTCTCCGTCTGGAGTCGAGTTTCGAGAAGTCGCTCCAATTCAGACATTGACATGATAGACAGATACGCATCTCTCGCGGCTTTTGCATGATCCTTTGGAATCTCCACGTTACTTTCACCGTGGTTGCTACAGACTAGCTGAGCTTCCGACTTGTCACCTTTTTCCTCAATCATTGACAATGACAGAGAATTATGACACTTATGACATTCATACAGCTGCGTGTAGAATCGCTCAATCACAGGATCATCGGCACCAACGTGAAGATATCTAGTATATCCATGACCATTCCGACACTCCATCTTGAGTTCAACAACCTCGTCATGGACTTTTGTCCCACGGACTGTCATCGGAGATGTGCATTTCTCACAGACAAGGCTCTCCTTGGTTGTAGGCATTCTGTCAACGTGTTTGTCTCGTTCTTCGACATGTTTGAAGATTCCAACACTCACACCTTTCTTGAAATCACCATGAACAGGACACAAAAGTTTGAGTTCTACATTGTTACCACTTACTTTTGTCTCAACAATATCTGTTATCAGATTACAATCATTGCACTTCAGAATACCACCAACAATGGCATCAATGGCTTCCTCGTCAAGATCTGATGGTTGAGATAATTCAACACTGTGCCCATTCATACAACTACATTTGAGCTTGTACTTCATCTTGTCAAGATCCACAGACCGGATTGATAATACGTTACCACAGTCTCGGCAGTTTAACATTGATTTTACGATACTTCCCTCGGACATAGCTTCGACAATCGTATCGACCAGCCATGCATATTCAGCAGGGAGGTTTTTCTTTGAACTACCATGTGCAGGACAAGAAACCTCAATCTGTGCCTTGTTGCCTTTTGGTTGAGTGCTTATTACTTGACACGGTAGACCGCACTCATCGCAGTGTATCAACCGTTTCACGACTGTCTTAAGTACCGACTCATCTGAGACCTTGGGGATAAACCTAAGCTCTTTGTGTCCATTGGGACATCGAGATTTCACTTCGAGAATGCCTTTCTTCTCAGCAATCTCGACAGCAGAGAATACTCCGCCACATTTGTTACAACTCAAGGAATCAAGAATCGATTTTGAGTCGTTCATGGAACCCTGTAATCCAGTTACTGATGTGTGATAGAATGCAGGAATCTCTCTCTTCTGTGGCCCATGTATTGGGCATATGAAGATGTACTCTGCTTTGTGTCGACCAACATCTGTGTTCATCAAAGACATTGTAGATCCGCACTCTATACAAATGAAAATCCCCTTGAATACATCATGAGCCATACTATCAGCTTGGTATCTTGAGATGTCACGCTTCCCCTTGTGACCATTCAAGCACTGGCAATAGACTCGAAGTGTGTGGCCCTTGAGTTCTCCCGCCTGAACGTGAAAGGGCTCCTTACATTTCTTGCAAGTGAACAAGTTTCCTCTCTCCACCACGGTGTGCGGCAGCGAAACTATACCAGATTTGCGGAGGTTCCTAAATAGTATTACGTTGATGAATAAATAGAGGAAAATTAATCTGGCATTAACAGCTACAAGTTTCCATTCGGAGAAAGGGGGATGAGTGGCAAGATAAGATATCACACTGAATGGATGAGAACTCATGAGCCTTGGGACTCGATTGAGTTCGAGTTTACCAAGGACACAAAGACGATTAATCTTAGCGGCAAAGAAATAAGACGAATCGATATTTCTGAATTAAGTTCTTGCACTAATCTTGAGGGTCTGAATCTAAGTCGAAATGAGCTAGAGAGTATTGACCTTACCCCCCTAAAGGCATGTCACTGGCTTGGTTATTTGGATCTAGAGTTTAATTCACTTCAGACTATCGACCTTACTCCACTTAAAGGGCACAGAAATCTAATGAGGATCAACCTATCAAACAACCAGCTTCAGAATATAGACCTAGTCCCAATTCAACGCTGTAGAAGATTAAAGGGGCTATATTTGAGTAAGAATCAATTTCAACTAGTAGATGTTACTCCCCTTTTCGAGCATTCAGATCTACGAATTGATCATTCATACTGGCATAACAGAAGAGATCAAGAACTTAACTTGACATCATGGGTTTCACCAACGCAGTCAAAGCTACATAGATCATCATTTGATGGTTCAATCTATAGACGACCCTCAAGAACCTACTCGTGGAATTTTCTGTACCAAATAGCAGAAAGGTTCGAGGATGATCTTAGAGTTCAACACGATATTCTTCGCATCCTTGGATTGGAAAACTATGGATTTGTTGAGAGGTCATTATCGAAGATATTCCTTTCACTAGACTCAAAATTACCCACGAATAAAGTTAGGGAGATTCTCAAGGAAGTCCTTGTAGAAGAGATAGCCAAATCTGTTGGGAAGAACGGATCCACTACTGGGTTAAAAATAGATGAAGAGATGTTGAAGAATAGTGAGATAGGGGTACATATCCCCAGAATCTTAGAACTCAGAAACAATGAGATACAAAATGCCAGGATTGTGAAAGTAGGAGAGATTGTAGATTTGAGGGAACTACTGACCACAGCATATGGATATGAAATTGGGAAAGCTCTAGGATTACGTCTATCAGAAGGATCAAGTGTAATTGACAAGGTCCAGAAAGAGCTTGACCATTTGGGAATCTCTTTGAGAGTTGGAAGAGATACTGACGTTCTGAGACACATGAGTCGTGAATTGAAAGAATGCATCTGGTGGTTGATGGAAAATGAGGGGAGGATATGGAGTGAGGTTGTATCAGTGGAGGATTGGGAGGTTCCTGAATTCAAAAGTTCAGACGTAGGTAGATACTTCGTAAAACATCCAAGAATAGAAGCAATTGACGAATCAGATTTGCCTGAGGGAATCGAACAGACAAAGATTATTGACTTTGTTGCTGAGGATGAAAATTGAACCGAAACTATTGTAGATAGAGTGCAATAGTCAGTGTATGCGTGCAGTATTTGCAGCGAATTGGGAGTCTACGTCCCATCTCTTCAACCTGCTCAATCTCGAGAGGCGCTCCACATCGAAGACAAACCCAGGAGTCCATGGTGTCAGCTAACTCATCAATTGTAGTTGGCAGCATAGCTACATCTTCTCCAAGAGCTTCAACCTTCACATTGGAATGTCTTCCATTCTCTGGGCCGCTGATCAGTATAATTATTGCAACCTTCTTCTGTGTGTACTTCCCTTCGGCGTAACCCCTGATTGTACCAATGAATTCACCGCCAACAAGACGTTCCTCTGTGTCTACAATATGGAAATTCTTAGCTGGTAGTATCTTCTCAGCTTTTGTAAACAAGACTTGTGCGTTCCAGTCTAAGGTCTGTTCTTGCTGTGTCTTGTCTAAACCGGTCAGTACGAGGTTGAACGCTTCAGTTGTCTTCTTTGAAGGAGTGAGAAGGTCACAGACTGAGCGAATCAGGTAAGGCTCAACGCTCATGGTATGTAATTGGTCCAAGAAATCGATGTAGGAAACTGTGGCTACAATCTTACCTTGTACACAGTCCTTCGTTGGGTATAAAGTGAACTGCGGGCTTCGAAAGCCACCGACCTCTATTCGAGAGATGGTCTTGACAGTTTCACCAGCAAGTTCCATACAATCCTGTGGATAGGCAACAATGGAAACTGTGACATTCGTGATGACATACCCACTATCGTTCTTGATCTTGACCTTAAAATCGAACTTTCCGCCAACTATCTCACAACCTCTAAGTACCTCAATTTCAGATTCACTGGTTGGTGAGGGAGTTGATACAACCTCCAACTCTTCTGACGGATGAGGTTCAGGTGCTTCAACTGGAGGAGTTATCTTGTCTTCTTGAATCTCATTGTAGGCATTCCGCATTGCTTCTGCATGGTCAGGAGGTATGTCCAAGACAGTCTTTCCATGAAGAGTGCACAGAAGAACAACTCGATCTTCACGCCCCCGAGGTTCAATATCCACTAGGTCTAGAGACTCATAGCATTCAGGACATTGATACAGTCGTTTATACAGTCCTGTGAGGGTTTCTAGGTCCAATCCAGGTACAAATAGTCGCTTGCTCCTATGTCCGTTGCGGCATTCAACATCAAACTCAACAAGCCCGCGACGTTCTTCCACATCACGCACATTCACAGGCATGCTACATTTTTCACAGCTCAGACTCCTCACGATTGAAGGCATCCGGTCAATCGACGGTTCGTACGCTTTTACCAACTTGAAGACATCGGGTGGTACTTCTCGCGTCATCACACCGTGAGTAGGACAGACTATTCTGAAGCCCACCTTCTTCTTTGTCTTTTTCTTGTCAAGGATGTGTGTGAGTTGTCCACAATCATCGCATGTAAGCAACGCAGTTGCTATTCTTTTGATCACAGACTCATTCCATGTCAATGGTAGCACACGGTCAGAAGTGTCCTTTGTGCCTGGACAGACGCATTTCAACTTGTAGCCTTGTTTACTTTCTTCGATGCTCCGGATTGCTAGTCGTAGGCGACAATCGTGAGCAGTTAGAGAGGATTTCACAACGGCATCTTCAGGAATCTCAGAAACCGCTTCTTTCAGGAGATCCACATGAGTAGATAGAATTTCCTTCTTAGTTGTGCCATGAATTGGACATGCTTTAGTTAACCGAGTAGTATTACCTCGTCGTTCCACTTCAGTGATATGACCAGGAAGTCCACATCTATCACAGTGTACAACACGCTGCAAGATTTTCTTTAGCAATTCTGTATCAAGACTGCTAGGCAAATATCGTGTAGTTTTATGACCATTGGCGCATCGTGTCTCAACCTCTAGAACTCCCTGTCGTTGATCAATCTCATTAACTGCATAGACAAGTCCACATTGAGAACATCTAAACGAATCAATAATCGAACGGGGACTATCAACGTCACCACCTGCTAGTTCAACCATAGCATGAAATGAACGTGGGAACTCACGTTTTTGAGGTCCATGGATGGGACAGAGAAATAGACTCTCGATGTTGTTGCCTTGACCTCGTTCCTCGATGTTAGTCATGAATGAGCCACATTCAGTGCAGGTGTATAATTTCTTGAATACCTCAGGAGCCATGTCATTGGCTTGATGTTCAGATAACCGGCGAATACTCTTGTGCCCTTTCAAACACTGGACATGCATCGTTAGGATCTTGTCCTTCATCTCAGCACTATGAATGTACAGGGATTCACCGCATCTCTTACATGAGAACACATCTAAGCACCACTAGAGCAAGTAGTACTGATTTCCATGATTCACTATTAAGGGAATTTCTGGTGAGTACCCTTTGGGATATGTTTAACACAGTCAGACATCTGATTCCTCGGCATCTTCTTCCTCAGCATCTGATTCCTCGGCGTCTACTGCCTCATCCTCTTTCTTGGCTGCAGGTTTCTTCTTCTTTGAATCAATGAAGTGCTCAATGTCCTTGACAATTGGAATGTCAGCTCGTTGAAGAGCAAGTGATGATCCATAGAAGATAATCAGGACAGCACCAGCAACATTCAGAAATGGGAATATGAAAATTCCAGCAATTGGAATCAGGAGTATGAAATAACCAATGAGTTGGATAATTCCACCCAATAGAAGACCAGGGAAAGCAGATGTCACTGGTCGTGTCATTGCAGCTTGAACTGTCGCAATTGTTGTCAGCCCGAATCCACTTATTGTGAATAGAAATCCAATAAATGGGACGAAGGCACCCAGAATCCAGATGACAGCTCCAATTACTATCATTAAGAAATTGGGTGCTGATGTCACCTGTTCAATCATATCAATTGGCGTGTCACTCATTTCCTCACCAACAATGAAGAGGATACAACGAGAGATATTATGTATTGCGGAACAGTGAGGGCTATTGACTTCCAGCAACATCCACGCTTTCTAACACCCTGTCTGCTGACTTCTTCAGTTTCGCCCGATATCCTCGAGTCGTATACACACGAACCGGTTTTAGAATTCTCGAGAAACTGCGAGCGATTAAACTGACCTCAGTTGCAGGCCAGAACTCATATCCACTTGAACCTCTTTCAAAGAGAACGAGATCATCAAATCCAAATCGACCAGGGTAAAAAGTGACTGAAGCTCTATCAGGATAGTCGATGTAAACATGCTTCGGGTCGATTCCGGCATCATCAGCAATCTCCTTCTCAAGTGCGAATATACCATCTGCTGTGCTGAGACGATTCAGGAATGCAGGATCAGATATGGCCCTAGAGCTGGCTAGTTTGATGAGATTCCTACGACTGAAATCATCAAAAATTCGATGCGCAGTTTGCATTTCTTCGCTCTCATCGGGACTAACATTTAGCAGCTTATGCAGAAACGTCAGGTCATCGCATTTCAAAAATGACTCATGGTCTTCAGATGGTAAGCTGAACAGCTGAGAGCCAACCTCATCAAGAACGCGGAGTAACATTAGTTCTGCAGCACGAACAGTCTTGTGGAAATATACTGCTTCAAACATGTTGGCAGCAGCTGACAGATACGACTCAAGTGTAAACAATGCACTTCTTTCAAGTGCAATCTTATTCTTAGCAATCCTTGTAGATGCAAAAAGCCGTCTGAATTCCAACTGGGCGTATTCTACTCCTGCGAAATATGAGTCCCGTTCAAGATCATCGATCAACTCAGGATTGATTGGACAATGAATCAAGTCCAATCGGAGGCCCTTCACAGGAATCCCCTTCGTAATCAAATCAACCACTTCACCCTTCGTGAATCCGTGATTCTCAACTAGGTTTCCGACTTCAGACTTTTCTACGATAATCTCAGCAATCTTGACTCGATTATTACCACGTACAGAGAGATACTCCTCAGATACATTTCCCCAAGGACCATTTGTAAGCATGAGAAGAAGTGCAGCCAATCGGCCTTTTAGCACCTCATCAACATCACCATCAAGATATTCAAAGAAGACCTCAGTCATGTGCATGAAACCTAGTGTCCGACCCATCAATGATATTGCTGCACCAGGATAGACCAATGAGAGCCCAGCAGGTGCTTTGATATACCTTAATCTCTGGCTAAGTCGAAGGTCAATGATTTCTTTTTCAAGTGCGGTGAGGGACACGTATCCATGAATTGGGTCCTTTATCTTGATGACTGTGGGGAAGTCCAGTAGTGGCAATGTTATTTCAACCTCTTTTCTGCTAACCTAAAGAGTATAAAAAACCCTGAAATACCCTTGGTTCTTTGCTCCTAGGAGAAGCTTCATGAAGGGTTTTGTAACGAGCTGAGTACTATGAAACATCTCTGGGTTCTGAGTTTGCTGGTATTCCTGCTAGTCATACCAACTGTTCCAGGAATGTACGTTCAAACTGTAGAGAGTATACAGCCAGCGGAAGCTACTCCTCCGAATATCCAAGCACATGTCTATGGAGAAGATTACTCAGAATATGTCTATTGGGATGTGTCTCTGACTAATTATAGAAACATCGTTCAGAAAGTGACAGAGAATGGATCCAGATGGATCATGGATTATACAATGGCGTCTGAAGAAGGACCCAACAAGTATGCTCGGAACTACATTATACAGCAACTAGATTTTCTCTCCCTAGGAAGAATCGAAACAGAAATTGTTGGCAACTGCTTGAATGTTGTAGGTAGACTACCAGGATATCTCCCTGGAAATAATCCAGCTTTTGCAATTTCGGCCCATTATGACTCCGCAGATGGTTCCCCTGGTGCTAACTGTGACGGAAGTGGAATAGCAGCAGTTTTAGAACTTGCCAGGGTCCTGTCAAAGTTTGAATGGCCACTTGACATCTATTTCATTGCATTCAATGGTCTCTTTACCATGAATGGGATGGAAGGTAGTCCGCAGGTTGCCAACTTGTTCAATAATAGAGAAATCGATCTTTTGATGTTGTATAATGTTGATACACTATTGGTCCAAGACATTGCTGCACCACCTGATGAACGAATTCAATTCGGTTATGCAGAGGGCACATATCACAATGGTCAGTATTGGGCAGAGCTTGCTCGTCAGATGAGTAACAACATTGGTACAAACAAAATCGTACCAATTCCCGCATCCTCATTTTACCTCTGGAGCTCATCAGACCATTACGCATTCTACCAGAGAAGCTTCCCTAACGTCCTTTGCGCGTTTGAGTCGGGTATTGCCTTTGATGGGTCATACCAGAACTCCAATGACAGATGGAACAATGGAGATTATAGTTATGCCCTTGGCCGTGAGACCACTGCATGTATTGGAGCGAGTATTGCATCTGCTATGAGTCGCGCTCTCGGTGAACCTTACAGGTCTACATACGAATACTCACTTGGTAGTGGACTTTGGGAACCTGTCTACATAACAGTTTCAACACCTACATTTCTCAACATATCAGCAAGATGGTTTGGTGGAAAGTCGTCATTCTATCTACTCAGCCCTGATGATACACTTCTTGATGCTCTAGAGTTTAATTACACCTCTGCTTGGGAATCGTCTGAAATCCTGAGTCGGTACGTCACTCAGACAGGACAGTATACTCTTTGGACATACAACAGTGATTATAGACCTGTAGGATATGAGGTCGATGTTTCAATTGACACTGACATTGAGGGTAATGGCGTTCTTGACAGTGAGGAGTACTGGATTGACCCCGCACTCTTTTCCTCAGACCAAGACTCTGATGGTTTGAGTGATGCTGAGGAGCTGCTTCTCGGAACTGACTTGAACAATGTGGATACCGATTCAGATGCTATGCCTGACAAGTTTGAGGTTGACAATGGTTTTGACCCACGAGACCCCTCTGATGGCAATGCTGATGCGGACATGGATGGGCTCAGCAATGCTCAGGAATACACTGGTGGATTAAACCCATTCTCTGCAGACTCGGACTCAGACCTGATGCCAGACCTCTGGGAGCTTGAGAATGGATTGAACCCGTTAGTGGATGATGCGGATCTTGATCCGGATGAAGATGGATTTAGTAATCTGGAAGAGTACCTAAACGACACAGACCCTCAGGAACCAGAGAGAATGGAGGTTCCCGTCGAGTATATTGTGACACCAGTACTACTCATTGCTGTGGTCGGTGCATTATTTTATGTTCGGAGTCGAAAAGACCCTTGGAATTAGAAGAGGTCAACAAATGAAACGAGGTCTCCTTTTACTCCTAATCTGGATGCTCATACTCGTAAACCCAATCAATGGAGAGATTTCATCTCAAGTAGAGACCTCTAATCCCGTATTCACACCTGCAGTTGCAGACATTGAAAGAGTCTACGGAACTGATTACTCTAGAGAGGTATCCAATAGAATCCAATTGAACTCGTTCCGGGACTACATCATCAAACTAACTGAGAACGGTTCAAGACCTGTAGGAACTCCTCCGAACTTGGGAGTGAACAACATCGCTGCAAAACAATGGATAATCAATGAATTGACTGCCATCTCAGGTGGAAGAATGGAGATAGAGGTACTTGGTGATTATGATTCAGTTGTTGGAAAACTTCCGGGATATCTGCCGGTAGATGCTCCAGCTCTTATGGTGGGAGGGCATTATGACTCAGTCCTTGGCGCACCGGGAGCCAATGATGATGGAACTGGAGTGGCCGCAGCCTTAGAAGTTGCTAGAGTCATGTCAATGTACAACTGGCCATTGGACATCTATTTCGGGTTTTGGAACGCTGAGGAGATAGGTCTCATTGGTAGTGGAGAAGTTGCCCAGATTTTCAAGGACAGAGGAGTCGAACTCCTTGCATACTATAACGTAGACATGCTACTTGTTCCAGACCCGGATGCTCCACCAGGGGCACAAGTAATCATGGCATATCCAGTAGGATACTACCATGAAGGACAATATTGGGCAGAATTGACGAGTATGGTGAGTCGAAATTATGGAATGAATACAATTCTTCCGACCATGTCAAGTGACTTCTCGGGATGGCAAAGATCAGACCACTGGCCCTTTGTGCAGCAAGGATATACCGCACTCTTTGCTCATGAGAGTGGATTCGCCTATGATGTGGCATACCATACTCCTCAAGACGTTTGGCACAACCCCCTATATGATTACCAGATTGCAACCGATGCAGTAAAAGCAATTGGTAGTGCAATGGCGTTCACAATGGCTAGAGCCTATGGAGAGCCAACAAAACATGACCTAGGTTTCACATTGATACCCAGCCATGAACGTAACTTCTCAATAGTGATCAGCACACCCACAAGGGTCAATGTGAGTTGCCGTTGGTGGGGAGGTGGCACATCGATCAGTCTCTACGACTCGGCTGATGTGTTACTGGACAACATGGTAGCTTTTGATGCGTCACCATGGAAGATGACTGAGGTCATCTCCGAGAATATCCTGACAGAAGGGATATACAGGGTGAACATAATCAACCTTGGTGGAACCAGTGTGGGACACGAGGTAAGTATCACTTATGAAACAGACATCGATGGGAATGGGATTCTGGACAGTGAAGAGTTCTGGTTTGACCAGGGTTATTTCTCTTCAGACCTTGATGGGGACTCGATAAGTGACGCAGAAGAGATGATCATTGGTACAAATCACAACTCCAGTGACTCGGATTCGGACTCTCTACCGGACCCATGGGAGATTCAATATGGTCTCAACCCACTCGATCCCAGTGATGCGAATGGAGACCTAGATGGTGATGGAGTTCTAAACGTGGAGGAGTTCAATAACAACTGCAACCCACTCCTTTCAGACTCTGACTCAGATCTGATGCCAGACCTCTGGGAGCTTGAGAATGGACTTGACCCAACAACAGATGATTCACAAGGCGACCCAGATGAAGATTTTGTCACAAATGTTAAAGAGTATGAAGATGGGACAGATCCCAACTTTGCAGAGTTTAGACCAGAGCGGTTGGTCATTCCTGTTGTATCTGTAAGCTCTGGTGCCGTTGTGATTGTGTTAGCAGTCTTGATGGTTCGTCGAAGAACTTGATATATGTTCAAAGTGGATAGTTGCCAAAGATTCAAATCATCCCTAAACCACCGCAAACAGCGGGACCGGTGAGAAGTTATTGTACATTCCAAGTAGGAGGTCATTACGGCTAGTCGAAATACAGGAGAGTGTTCTCCCTGAAGATGAGTGGCTGATTGGTATCTCTGATCTTGGTTATTTCCAGGGTGTAGGTTATTCAATGCCTCTCGTTGAGGGGGAATCAGATGAACCAGGGAATCTTTATGCGTTTCTTCCAGGCCTGTTTTACTGTTCCGCTCAACAGACCTCTGTGGATGCGGTTTTAATTGAAGTGACTCACAAGAACCTCTCTGGAGTGATGTTACCAAGCTTCCGTCCAGAGGATGTACGAACTTTCGATGTTCAAGAAGGAATCTCTTTGGATGTGAATGGAGAGATTAAACAAGTCGAAATCACTGTTGATACATTGGGGAGCTTTGGAGTTGAATCATTTCTAAAGGACTCAGGAATAGATTTCGATACTTTCAGCTACAGGAGAGAGATTTTGATTGCTTCTTATCTAGCCGCAAGAATACCGCTGAGTGATCTGAAGAGTGCATACATCTCAAGTTCATTCCTTCAATCAAGATTGACCAAGTTGCTTGATGATATCGAGTTTTTTAGATTAACACCAAGAAAGAGAGTATATGTAAGAAACAGAAACTATCCCTATGGAACTGTTGTTGACGTGAAATATCGAGGACTTGAGCCGGAAGGTGATTTTGATACTGGAATGACCCTAAGAGTTCCGGATAACCCTCAACTGGAACGAGAACTGGGTAAACTCATTTTCTCAAAACTAGTGGACACGGGTGTAGAAATCGATGTTGAGAGAGCTGTTCTTGACATGCTTCTATACATCAGGTTCCAGTTGGAGGGAAGTGTGACCCAGCAGGACGTACTGAAGAAACTGTTCATGGAGGGTGGATGATGGGTGAGGATTTAGCTAGTATGGCACAAGTTGTGGTAGAAAACCTCCATCACACTTGGCTGTATCGAGCTATTGAAGGATGGTGTAGGAAAGATGCACTCGAGCTGAGGGAAGAGCTTGGTCTCGATAAGTTCTCCATCACGTCATCTGACCCTATTGAGATGTATCAACAAGTTAAGAGGCATTTACTTTCAAAGACATTCCAAGATGAGGAGATGATGAAGTTCCTCATGGAAGCTCCACGTTGGGCAGGTTTCTCACTTAGAAAGGAGGAGTTCCAATCCGGTCAACAGGTCATCGGTGCTGCAAAAAACGAAGCTATCGCACTGCTATGGTTGATGGCAATTCCAAAAATGATTGTCAGTCCAACAGTCATGCCTGAAGATTACCCGATTGATGGGATCATGAAGGTCATTGGGAGTCTAATGGAATCGGATGAAACTCGCGAGGCCCTAGTTGGACACATGTCGCGTGCAATGGAATCACACGGGATTCTTGATATTGTCTTCGAACCAAGTCCAATCGGCCGAGGGTATGCAATTGATGATGCAATGAGAACTCAAAGACTCAGGTCACTCATTGCGATGGTGATAATGCAGGCAACTGGGTACGCATTTGACATAGATATGGTGTTCACACTTGACGAGGAACAGATGGTTGAGGAAGCGACAGCCTATGTTGTTGCAATGCAGACTAAATCAATTTTGAAGAGTCAGATTACTGGTGGAGAAGGATTACGACCATTTGACTGGCCCCTCATCGGTAACCCGGAGATATGCAACCGACTTTTCAGAACGCTAGATGCGCTTCAACAATACGCATCACAGATGACAACATGCTCGATATACTCAACAGAAGCAGATGGCAATAGAACCCCCTGGAACAAACGTGAATTTGCTTCGTACCTGTTGCATGAGCTGGCTGAACATTACTTAGAGATCTATCGAATCCGCCATGGGAAAAGTGAGAACCCAGAACTAGAACTCTTCATTGACCTCATCAATGCTGAAAACACTGAGATAGCTAAGAGGTTAATTGAAACAAAAAAGCCCGGTAACATTCTCTTTGAAGAGCTGTCCGACTACAAACAGAAAGCCAAAGTTGGTGAACAGCCGAAGATATCGCCCGAGCGTCGATTTAAGGTCATTCTCTCAGAGTTGAAACAAAGGGTAGCAGAGGACAATCTAGAACAGGTTTCCGCAGATGAACTCACCGACCAAATTGTGGAAGTCTTCGATACCATTACTGAGATTGTTGAGGGAAATAGAAGTGCTCTTGGTGATGAATCAGACAGATTTGCACAGGCATTATGCTTTGAAACAGGATATCGGATATTACAACTGCTAGATGTGGGTGAAGCTCTCATGGATCTACCATGGGTTTCACGGTTCATTGCTGAGGAGTCAGCCCGATCAGATATAACGAAAGGAGATATGAGTCATCTAGATGATGAACACCGTATACGAAGAATCATCTCTTCATATGCCGGTGGAGTAACATATCTGATTCTCCAGAGATCGAAGTAATGGCTCATTATTACTTGCAAGGTAACCTTCTTAGCGGGGAATTGTGCAGATGATTCAACATGAGAACTGGCCTAGTTGCTGTCTTATGCTTAATCTTACTGCTTGCCCCCATTGGAGTAGATGATGCAGCAAACACTAGCAGTACTAGACCACTAGCACAAGATTCCGAACCAGTATTCCTCCCCAGAATCTACAATGAGAACATAGCTCTTGATATCTATTCTTCAACCTCCTACTCGGGGTTCCGTGACTATGTTCGTGAGTTCACTGAAAACGGTTCCAGGTGGGTTATTGACCAGACGTCGGCAGAATCAGAATCTAGAAACAATTTGGAGGCTCGGAACTATTTGCTTCATAATATGCATGTTCTCTCGAATGACAGAATTGAAACTGAAGTATATGGAACACATCTCAATGTGATTGGCAAACTTCCAGGATATCTACCAGGAAACAATCCAGCCATTGTAATTGCGGGTCATTACGATTCTTGGTATTTATCGATTGGGGCAAATGAAGGAGGCTCAGGTATTGCTACGATGCTTGAACTGATCGAGCCTCTATCGGCATACGAATGGCCTTTGGACATCTATTTCATTGCGATGAACTGCCGATACGCACAATGGGGTCCATACGGTGGTCATGAGATATCTTCCTATTTCTTCGAGAATGAGATTGATCTTCTAGCGATGTACTGTGTAGAGGCTCTACTCTATGAGAATCCGTATGCGGCATCTGATGAAAGCGTCTACATGATCTATAATGATCTCGGACAGGAAAACTATCACGTGAGTCAGTACTGGGCAGATCTTGGAAAAGCTATGAGCAACAATTACGGTCAGAATAGAATTGCACCGATTGCTACCTATGACTATCCAATCTGGGATTCCACTTGGTATGAACACCATGACTTCATTGATAGAGGGTACCTGAATTTCGTTGTTCCTTTTGAATCAGGCTACTACTATGATGATGCCTACAGAACAATTGAGGACACTTGGGTCAACTCAAATTACCGATATCAACTTGGAGCAGAGTTGGCGGGTTCGATTGGAGCAAGTATTGCGTACACGATGTCCATGGAGTATGGAGTACCTATTCAGGAGGAATTCTTCATCGAGATTGGATTCACCAGAAGTAGAACGTATTACATCCCAATTACAACGCCAACAATGATCAACGTTACAGCAAGATGGTTTGGGGGAACTGCATCATTCACGTTACTAGACCCAGACCTCAATACTATTGGTTTCGAGATTTACGACGAAACCTCTGCTTGGGAGGCCACTGATGTCTTCCAAGAACCAGTCACACAGAAGGGTCTTTACAGCTTGGTTATTGAGAACACAGGAGTACCTACTGTTGGGATAGTATTGTCTTACTCGCATGACAGTGACATCAATGGAAATGATATTCTAGATAAGGACGAATATTGGATTGACAGTGCACTGTTCCATCAGGATGCTGATTCTGATACACTGAGTGATGCACTTGAGATAATCTATGGCACAGAT